>Ga0136622_10000092_pt1 | contig 32367 bp, 35 predicted proteins | sample AntDrymUQ4482106_2_FD_104803 | JGI IMG/M metagenome (GOLD analysis project Ga0136622, IMG submission 104803) | Polar desert sand microbial communities from Dry Valleys, Antarctica - metaG UQ448 (21.06) | ecosystem: Environmental > Terrestrial > Soil > Desert | place: Antarctica: Dry Valley...
GACGAGGCGATGGCGATGATCGTGCGTGGTTTCGTTGAGCCGATCGCGCGGGAGCTGCCGATGGAGTATGCGCTGGAGATGAACCGGCTGATCGAGCTGCAGATGGAAGGCGCGGTTGGGTGACCCGCCGCGGGCGCTCGTCGGGACCGGTTCCGCTGCGCGGCAGGGGTACGGCGACGCACCCGGCCTCGCTCCGCTCGGCCCCGCCAGAACCGGCCAGCGCCGCCGTACCCCTGCCGCTCCGCGGCCCCGGTAACCACGCGGTGATCCGACGGCCACCCAGGACCGACGAGAGAGCGACCTTACGGGTGGTCGAGCTTGTCGAGACCACTGTGAAACGAGACGGAAGTTGAGAAGTGACTGTGAGTGAGGCGAAGCTTGCTTCGCACCTGCATCCGGTGGGGTCCTTCGACCTCGCGGATCATCCCGTGCCCAACGGGCGCGAGGAGGTGTGGCGGTTCACGCCGCTGAAGCGGTTGCGCGGGCTGCACGACGGCTCGTTCAGCGAGGGCGGCAAGGGCGAGGTGGAGATCGACGCGCCGGCAGAGGTCACCGTCGAGATGGTCGGTCGCGACGACGCTCGCCTGGGCACCGTCCATACGCCGAACGACCGGGTCAGCGCGCAGGCGTGGACCTCGTTCGAGCAGGCGCGGGTGATCACCGTGCCGGCCGACGCCGAGCTTGAGCGGCCGATCCTGGTGAACGTCACCGGGGAGGGCTCCGGCGCAGACGCCACCTTCAGCCATCTGCTCGTGGACATCGGCGCGCACGCTCGCGCGACGGTCGTGCTGCGTCACGAGGGACACACGGTGAGCGCAGGTAACGCGGAGGTCCGCCTCGGTGACGGCGCGCACCTGACCTTCGTCTCCGTCCAGGACTGGGACGACGATGCGGTGCATCTTGCCCACGTGCATGCCGAGGTGGGCCGTGACGCCAGCTACCGACAGGCGCTGGTCAGCATCGGCGGCGACCTGGTGCGGATCTCGTCGTCGGTCGGGTATGCCGGACCGGGTGGCGAGGCCGAGCTGCTTGGGCTGTACTTCGCAGACGCGGGCCAGCACCTCGAGCACAGGCTCTTCGTGGACCACAACGCCCCGAAGACCCGGAGCAACGTCGACTACAAGGGCGCGTTGCAGGGCAGGGGAGCGCACGCGGTCTGGATCGGCGACGTACTGATCCGCAAGGTCGCCGAGGGCATCGAGACCTACCAGTCGAACCGCAACCTGGTGCTCACCGACGGGTGCCAGGCCGACTCGGTGCCGAACCTGGAGATCGAGACCGGCGAGATCGTGGGTGCGGGCCACGCCTCCACCATTGGTCGGTTCGACGACCAGCAGCTGTTCTACCTGCAGTCGCGCGGCATCGACAGCGACGAGGCGCGCAGGCTCGTCGTGCACGGCTTCTTCGCCGACATCATCAGGAAGATCGGCGTCCCCGAAATCCGGGACGAGCTGCTCGCGACCGTCGAGGCGGAGCTGGAGCGCTCGGTGGGCACACCCGTGGTCGCGACTGCGGAGGCTGTGCAATGAGCTTCGTCCGCGCCTGCGCCACGACCGATGTCGATTCCGGTGCCACGCTCGCTGTGGAGGTCGACGGGGTGGACGTCGCCCTGGTCCGCAGCGACGACGAATGGTATGCGATCTACGACGAGTGCTCGCATGCGGCGATCGCCCTGTCCGAGGGCGACGTCGAAGGCTGCGAGATCGAGTGCTGGCTGCACGGTTCGCGCTTCGACCTGCGCACCGGGAAGCCGACCGGCCTCCCGGCGACCGAAGCAGTCGCGATCTACCCGGTGCGCGTCGAAGGCGACGACGTGCTGGTCGACGTACACAACCCGAAGGAGAGCGGCCGATGAGCACCCTGGAGATCCGTGACCTGCAGGTCAGCGTGGACACCGACGACGGCCCCAAGGCGATCCTGAACGGTGTCGACCTGACCGTGAGGGCAGGGGAGACGCACGCGATCATGGGGCCGAACGGGTCCGGCAAGTCGACGCTGGCCTACTCGATCGCGGGTCACCCGAAGTATCACGTCACCAACGGCACCGTCACCCTGGACGGTGTCGACGTGCTGGCGATGTCGGTTGATGCACGCGCGCGCGCCGGCCTCTTCCTGGCGATGCAGTACCCGGTGGAGGTGCCGGGGGTGTCGGTGACGAACTTCCTGCGCACGGCGAAGACGGCTATCGACGGGGAGGCGCCCAAGCTCCGCACTTGGGTCAAGGACGTGAACACCGCGATGGAACGCGTGAAGATGGACACCGCGTTCTCCACCCGGTCGGTGAACGAGGGTTTCTCCGGCGGTGAGAAGAAGCGACACGAGATCGTCCAGCTCGAGCTGCTGAACCCGAAGGTGGCCGTGCTCGACGAGACCGACTCGGGGCTCGACATCGACGCGTTGAAGATCGTCGCCGGCGGGGTGAACCGGTTCCGCGAGCAGGAGGAGCGGGCTGTCGTGCTCATCACCCACTACACCCGCATCCTGCGCTACATCAAGCCCGACTTCGTGCACGTCTTCGTCGACGGGCGGATCGCCGAGGAAGGTGGTCCGGAGCTCGCCGACCAGCTCGAGGCCGAGGGCTACGACAAGTACGTCGCCAAGGCGAGCGCCTGACCGCCATGGACGGACTGCTCCCCGAGCTGGATGTCCTCCGCAAGGACTTCCCGATCCTGTCGCGGACCATGGCCGACGGCTTTCCCCTCGTCTACCTCGACAGCGCGAACACCTCGCAGAAACCGCAGGTCGTCATCGACGCGATGGTCGACCACCTGGAGCGGCACAACGCCAATGTCGCTCGGGCGATGCACCAGATCGGTGCCGAGGCGTCAGCGGCCTTCGAGGAGGCGCGCGACAAGGTGGCACGCTTCATCAACGCTCCCGCGCGCGACGAGGTGATCTTCACCAAGAACGCCTCCGAGGCGCTCAACCTGGTCGCGAACACTCTCGCCTGGGCACGCGGCCCGATCGGGGTCCGTGAGGGCGACGAGGTGCTGATCACCGAGATGGAGCACCACTCCAACATCGTGCCGTGGCAGCTGCTCACCGAGCGCACCGGCGCGAAGCTGCGGTGGTTCGGGCTGACCGACGACGGCGAGCTGGACCTGTCCAACATCGACGACCTGCTGACCGAGCGCACCAAGGTCGTCTCGCTGACCTGGGTCTCGAACATGCTCGGCACCGTCAACCCGATCGCGGAGATCGCGCGGCGTGCTCACGAGGTCGGAGCGCTCGTGGTGGTCGACGCCTCGCAGGCCGTGCCACAGATGCCGGTCGACGTTGCTGCCTCGGGGGCGGACTTTCTCGCGTTCACGGGCCACAAGGTGACCGGCCCCACGGGCATCGGTGTGCTGTGGGGCCGCCGGGAGGTGCTCGAGCAGCTGCCTCCGTTCCTCGGCGGGGGGGAGATGATCGCCACGGTCACGATGGAGCGGTCGACGTACACCGACATCCCGCACAAGTTCGAGGCGGGGACACCACCGATCGTCGAGGCGGTCGGGCTCGGTGTCGCCGTGGACTACCTGTTCGCGATCGGGATGGACAACGTAAAGGCGCACGAGCAGGCGATTACCGGCTACGCGCTCGAGGGCCTGGCCAGCATCGGCGGACTCACAGTCCTCGGACCCAAGACCGCCGGCAACCGTGGTGGAGCCGTCTCGTTCGAGATCGCTAGTATCCATCCGCACGACGTGAGCCAGGTGCTCGACGCGCGCGGGATCGCTGTGCGGGCCGGGCACCACTGTGCGAAGCCGGCGCACCAGCGGTTCGGTGTGCAGAGCTCGACCCGTGCGTCGTCGTACCTCTACACGACGCCGGCCGAAATAGACGCGCTCGTCGACGGGTTGGAGTACGTGAAGAAGTACTTCCGCGTGAGCTCAAGCTGAGGAGGGCTGCCGATGACGACGCAGAACCTCGACTCGCTCTACCAGGAGATCATCCTGGACCACTACAAGAACCCAATCCATGCCGGTCTGCGCGAGCCGTTCGAGGCCGAGGTGCACCACGTGAACCCTATCTGCGGCGACGAGGTCACTCTTCGCGTGCACCTGTCGGAAGGTGAGCGCGCGCCGGTGGTGGAGGACGTGTCGTACGACGCCCTCGGCTGCTCGATCAGCCAGGCAGCGGCCTCGGTGATGAGCGAGCTGGTGATCGGCAAGACGGTCCCCGAGGCACTCGCCATCCACCAGGAGTTCCTCACCATGATGCAGAGTCGCGGGAACGCCGAGCCCGACGAGGAGGTCCTCGAGGACGGAGTGGCCTTCGCCGGGGTGGCGAAGTTCCCGGCGCGGATCAAGTGCGCGTTACTCTCGTGGATGGCCTGGAAGGACGCCACATCCCAAGTGCTCGCGCAAGACAAGGAGCAGAGATGACAGACAGCCAGACCGATCTCCCCGAGGTCGCCCTCAACCCCTCGCCGGTCAGCAAGGAGGACGTCTTCGAGGCGATGAAGGACGTCGTCGACCCCGAGCTCGGCATCAACGTGGTCGACCTCGGCCTGGTCTACGACGTGCACCTCGACGAGTCCGCGGACGTCGTGCTGGACATGACCCTCACCTCTGCTGCGTGTCCGCTCACGGACGTGATTACCGACCAGACCAACCAGGCACTCGAGGGCCTGGTCAAGGACGTCACGATCAACTGGGTCTGGATGCCGCCGTGGGGCCCGGACAAGATCACCGACGACGGCCGCGAGATGCTCCGCGCCCTCGGCTTCAACGTGTAGCAGCTCCGCCATGAGCACGAGCCGCACCGTGCTCGTCCCCGCGGAGCGGCTGGCGCGATGGTTCGAGAACTTTGAGCGCCGCCACGGAGCCACCGGGTTCACCGTCGAGGATGGGCGGTTCTTGGCCGGCGCCGAGGACGGCGAGACGGCATCGGTCAGCCTTTCGCTCGGGCGTGAGTACGACGGTCCGGCCGATGTCTTCGCGCTGGCCGAAGCCGTCGACGTCACGCAGCAATGGGGGATCCTGCTGGTCAGACGGGGCGGTTTCGCGGTCGCGCGGATGCACGGCCGGACCGTCGTCGCGTCCAAGGTGGGACAACGGCACGTCCAGGGACGCACGAAGGCCGGCGGGCAGAGCCAGCAGCGGTTCGCCCGTCGCAGGGACAACCAGGCGCGAGTCGCTTACGAGGCGGCAGCCGACCACGCCCATCGGATCCTCGTGGGTGGTGCGACTCCGCAGGCGCTGGTCTGCGGTGGCGACAAGACTGCTGTCGATGCCGTGCTCTCCGACTCACGGCTGCACCATCTGTCCGACGTACGGACCGAGCCCTGGCTGCCCGTCCCCGACCCCCGCCGCGCCGTGCTCGACAAGGCCATCGTCGACGCGACGTCCGCTTCGATCACCCTGACGAGAACCTAGTCGTCGACGCCGCGGGCGACGAGTGCCTCGCCCAGGGCGTCGGCGTGGCGCAGCGACGCGACGACGAGGGGTACGGCGAACGCGCGAGGACTCGCGCCGAGGCCGCGAGCCCGTTGCGCGTCACGGATCCCCTCCGCCAGGGAGACCACGACCGGCACCGCGCGGATGCCTAGCGCCAGCAGCAGCCCGACGCGCTCGGGCCGCACCCGGAAGACGCGCAACGGTCCGCAGAGCCGGACCACGGCGTCGACCAGGTCCGTGGTCCGCGTCGTCAACGTGACGAGGCTGGCGAGCAGCACGAGTGCCCCGAGCGCGCCCACGACGACGACGGCTCGCTCCCAGCCGGTCACCACCACATGGAAGCCACCGACCAGCGCCGCCACCCAGAGCAGCGGTCGGACCTGCCGCAGTGCGGTCAGCAGCGACAGGCCGGCGGCGACGTAGACGACGAGCACCGCCAGCACCGCGAGCCCGACCTGCCACGGATCGTCCAGGAACACCGCACCCGCTCCGGCGAGCACAAGCAGCCCCAGCTTGGCCAGGGCAGGCATCCGGTGCACGAGGGAGCTCCCCGGCTGGTAGAGGCCCAGCAGGTTCATCGCATCAGCTTCTCGTAGTGCTCGACGGCATCCTCCGGCGCGCCGTCGTAGACCAGCCGCGCCTCGTCGAAGACCAGGGCCCGGTCGAAGCCGTCCAACGCCGAGAGGTCGTGCGTCACCAGGACCACTTGCTGCTCCAGGCCCGACACCGTATCCGTCACCAGCGCAGTGTTCCGCAGATCGAGCAGCGTGGTCGGCTCGTCGAGCACCAGGATCGCGGGCTCCATGACGAGCACCGAGGCGAGCGCCAGCAGCTGCTTCTGCCCACCGGAGAGCAGGTGCGCCGGATGGTCGGCATGGTCGGCAAGTCCGTAACGGTCCAGCGCGGTCGCTACCCGTACGGCGACCTCCTCCTGGCCCAGACCACGACGGCGGAGCCCGAAGCCGATGTCCTCGCGCACCGTCGGCATCACGATCTGCGCGTCGGGGTCGGTGAAGCAGAACCCGACCCGGCGGCGTACCTCCCGCCCGTCACGACGGGTGTCCAGCCCGTCAACGCGGACCGACCCTTGGGTCGGGAGCACCAGCCCGTTCAGCAACCGCACGAACGTCGACTTGCCGGAGCCGTTCGCGCCGATCACCCCGACGCGAGGCTCGGTCAGCCGCGCCGAGACGTCGGCGAGCACGACGCGTCGGTTGCCCGGGTCGCCGTACTCGTGGCTCACCCCGGAGACCTCGATCACGGGCATCGCTCGACCACCATCGCGACTCCCTGGCCCCCGCCGACGGCGATCGCGGCCAGCCCGTGGCGTCCCCGTTGGTGACGGACCAGCTGGGTGAACAGGCGTACGACGAGCACCGCACCCGACGCGCCCCACGGGTGACCCAGGGCCAGCGCACCACCTTCGACGCACACGCGGTCGGACGAAAGCGAGAGCGCGTCGCAGCAGGCGAGCACCTGGCCGGCGAACGCCTCGTTCAGCTCGACGACGTCCATGTCGGGCAGCGCGAGCCCGGCGCGCTTCAGGGCCAGCTCGGTGGCCGGGACGATCCCGAGGCCGGGGCGCGTCGGGTCCACGCCGGCGGTTGCCGTCGAGAGCACCCGCAGTCCGGCGATCCCGAGCCGTCGATGGGTCGAGGCGTCGACCATTGCGACCGCCGCGGCGCCGTCGTTGATCCCGCACGAGTTGCCTGCCGTGACCGTGCCGCCTTCGCGAAAGGAGGGCGGCAGCCTGGACAGCCGCTGCGCGGTGAGGCCGGACCGGGGCCGGTCATCGAGCGTCACACCCGCGACCTCGACCGTCTCCGCCTCGAAGCCACCATCGGCGACGGCGCGCACCGCACGCTCGTGAGAGAGGGCGGCATACTCGTCCTGTCGCTCCCGCGAGATCGACCACTCCTCGGCGAGCTCATCGGCGGCCACCCCCATGTCGGGGTCGCCGTGCGACTCAGGCGCGAAAGGGGCTCGTTCGTAGCGTTTGGGGCGGCCCCCGTCCACCGGTGGCCAGAAGCGCCACGGCGCCGTGGACGCGGACTCGACACCTCCGGCCAGGACCACTCCCGGCTCCGCGCGGAGCATCGACGCGGCCACCGCGACCGCCGCAAGGCCGCTGCCGCACTGGCGGTCCACGGTGAGAGCGGGGACGTGTGTCGGCAGCCCGGCGGTGAGTGCGGCGACCCGGGCGACGTCACCACCCGGCCCCGTGCAGTTGCCGAGCACCACCTCGGCGAGAGTGGCCGGGTCGAGGTCGCCGTCGTCCACGAGGGCCGCCAGCACCGGGGCGGCCAGGTCGGCTGCGCCGACGTCGCGCAGTGAATGTCCCGCCGTCCCGATCGGAGAGCGCAGCGCGGCGACGATGACGGGTGCGTCAGCGTGGTTCTGGGGGCTCGTGCTCATCGCAGCCGCCGCACGTCCGGTCCCATCGCCGTCACGAGCTCGGCGAGCGCCGCGCGGTCCACCTTGCCCGAGGCGGTCAGCGGAGGTGTGCGCAGCTCGCACCAGAGCCGTGGACGCTGCGCCGCGGTCAACGAGGAGCGAGACGCTGCTCGTGCTGCGGGGAGGGACAACGACTCGGTGAGGACCGCGGCCACCACCTGTCCGAGGTCGGGGTGGGGTACGCCGACCACATGGACGTCCCCGGCGACAGCCCGTCGGAGCACGTGCTCCACGTCGGCCACCTGCACGGTGGCTCCTCCGGTCGTCACCGCCTCGCTCCCGCGCCCCGTGACGACGACCCGCCCGTCGACCAGCGCACCACGGTCACCGACCGTCGCGAAACCGTCGTCGTCGAACCGCAGCGGCCCTGGGGCACCGTCGTACCCCTCGCAGAGGTACGGCGACCGCACCCACAGCTCGCTCGAGCGGACCTCGACCTCGACCTCGGGGAAAGGAGTCAGGTCTTCCTCGTGCGACCCCCACGCGACGAAGGACAGCTCGGCGGCGCCGTAGTAGTGGCTGACCCGGACCCCCGCCCGAGCCGCCTCGTCGTGCAGGGCACGGGTCAGCCGGTCGCCGGCCACCACGACATGCACCCCGGCCAGCAAGCGATGGGGGAGAGCATCTCGCAGGGCGCTTGGAGTCAGGTGCGCGTGCGTCGCGCCTACCGCACTCTCGACGACCTGGGCACCCACGGCGTGCGCATGCACGGCCGCGAACAGGTTCATCGTCGACGACAGCGGGCCGGGCACCCAGACCCGCGAGTCCGCGCTCATCTCCAGCAGGGTGGTGACGTGGGGGAAGGCGGCCAGCCAGGAGGTCGTCGTACGGATCACGGAGCGTGGCGCGCTCGACGTGCCCGACGTGGCGACGACGAGTGGCCGGTCGTGCTCGTGGGCAGCGACGAACTCCGCGACCGGGTCCGCCGCCGTGAGCAGCTCGTCAGACAGCAGAGCCCTCCCGTGCGCGGTCGCGCGAGTCGCGGATCAGGCCGGGGTAGGCCTTGTGCACACCTTGCGTGACCAGGGCGGCGACCACGGCCTTGACCAGGTCGGCGGGGACAAAGGCCAGCGCGGCTGTCGCAGCCACCTCGATCGAGAGGTCGGCCCGCCAGGCCGTGCCCGGGATCCCGAGGGCGTAGAGGACCACGATGCCGCCGACGACGTTGGCGACCAGTCCCGAGACCAGCCGGTACGGCGCCCCGGCGCGATGCACGATCGCGCCGATCACGAACGCCGCCACCGGGAAGCCGACGAGGTAGCCGACGCTGGGACCCGCGAACACGGCGAGCCCGCCGCGCCCTCCCGAGAGCAGCGGAAGGCCGACCGCGACGAGACCCAGGAACAGCAGCAGGGCGAGCGCGCCGCGGCGCGGACCGAGGATCGCCCCGGCGAGCATCACGCCCAGCGTCTGCGCGGTGATCGGCACCGCCGAGCCGAAGGCGTAGAAGGCGGGAAGCAGTCCGAGGACAGCCACGATCGCCGCGAAGACCGCGACCAGCGCGAGGTCGCGCGACGAGGAGCGTTCAGCAGACACGACGACCTTTCCGGCGGGAGGCTGCGACCGAGTCTAGGGTTCACGCGCGGCGAGTAGACTGGCGGCCATGACGACCGAGACGGACTAGCGCCAGGCCACCGGTGGTTGAGGAGCCGAGCCCCTGGGCGAGGCGTCTCGAAACCCCGGTCACCCTAGGCAACACCCCGTCAACCGAGGAACGTCACCATGATCACCACACACCAGCTCGAGGTCCGCGTGGGCGCGCGCCTGTTGATGAAGGACGTCAGCTTCCGCGTCGCGTCCGGCGACAAGATCGGGCTGGTCGGACGCAACGGGGCGGGCAAGACCACGCTCACCAGGATTCTCTCGGGGGAGCAGCAGCCGACCGGGGGCACGGTCAACGGCAACGGCAGCGTCGGCTACCTGCCGCAGGACCACCGCACGGGTGACCCCGACGTCCAGGCGAAGGCGCGCATCCTCTCCGCGCGCGGGCTGGACAGCGTCGTACGCCGCCTGCGCGAGGCCGAGCACGAGATGGGCTCGGAAGAACCTGAGCGACTCGAGAAGGCGATGCGCCGCTACGAGCGCGCCGACGCCGAGCTGCACGCCGGGGGAGGGTACGCCGCCGAGTCGGAGGCCGCACAGATCGCCTCGAGCCTCGGAATCGAGGAGCGGGTCCTGCATCAGCCGCTGCGCACGCTGTCGGGAGGTCAGCGACGCCGGGTCGAGCTCGCCCGGGTCCTCTTCTCTGGCGCCGAGACCCTGCTCCTCGACGAGCCGACGAACCACCTGGATGCGGACTCGATCCTGTGGCTGCGCGAGTTCCTCCGCTCCCGTGGCGGCGGGCTGGTCGTGATCAGCCACGAGGTCGGGCTGCTGGAGTCGTGCGTTAACCGGGTGCTCCACCTCGACGCGAATCGTGCGGTCGTCGACGTCTACAACGTGGGCTGGAAGGCGTATCTGGCGCAGCGAGAGACCGACGAGCGGCGCCGCAAGCGCGAGCGCGCCAACGCGGAACGCAAGGCGAACACGCTGACCGACCAGGCCAACCGGATGCGTGCGAAGGCGACCAAGGCACAGGCTGCGCAGTCGATGCTCAAGCGCGCCGAACGGCTGATGGCGGGCATCGAGGGCGAGCGTCGCACCGACCGGGTGGCGAAGATCAAGTTCCCCGCGCCGGCGCCCTGCGGCAAGACCCCGCTCACGGCTGCGGAGCTGTCGAAGTCCTTCGGGTCGCTCGAGGTGTTCACCGACGTCGACCTCGCGGTCGACAAGGGCAGCCGGGTGGTCGTGCTCGGGCTCAACGGCGCGGGCAAGACGACCCTGCTGAGGATCCTTGCCGGCGTCGACTCCTCCGACACGGGCACCGTGCTCCCCGGGCACGGGCTCAAGCTCGGCTACTATGCGCAGGAGCACGAGACGCTCGACACGAGTCGCACCGTCTTGGAGAACATGCGCCACGCGGCGCCCCAGCTCACCGACACCGACGCGCGCAGTGTGCTCGGCTCTTTCCTCTTCGGCGGCGACGACGCCTACAAGCCGGCCCGCGTGCTCTCCGGTGGCGAGAAGACCCGCCTCGCGCTGGCTATCCTCGTCGTGTCGAGCGCGAACGTGCTGCTCCTCGACGAGCCGACCAACAACCTCGACCCCGCATCCCGCGAGGAGGTGCTCGGCGCGATCCGCACCTACCAGGGCGCGATCATCCTCGTCACCCACGACGAGGGCGCCGTTGCAGCCCTCGAGCCCGACCGGGTGCTCATCCTCCCCGACGGCGTCGAAGACCTTTGGAACGACGACTACGCCGAGCTGGTATCGCTAGCGTGAGTCGCGGGTAGGGTGCGCAGATGACCTCCGGGAACCTCGACCCCGGCCTGCTCACGCGCGGGGGACTCCGCTTCGACGTCAACGGCTTCGTCGCCACGATCACCCTGGCCCGGCCGGAAACGAAGAACTCCCAGACTCCGGCTACCTGGCAGGCGCTGCGGGCGATCGGTGCCGACCTCGACCCGGCCGTCCGGGTCGTGGTGATCTGCGGTGAGGGTGACACGTTCTCCTCCGGCCTGGACCGCCGCATGCTCACCCCGGAGGGGATCGAGGGGGAGGCGACGCTGCTGCAGCTGCTCGACATGCCCGACGGCGAGCTCGGCGAGACGCTCGCGGGATACCAAGAAGGGTTCACCTGGCTGCGCCGGATGGACATCGTCTCCATCGCCGCCGTGCAGGGACATGCGATCGGCGCGGGCTTCCAGCTCGCGCTCGCGTGTGACCTCCGGATGCTGGCCGACGACGCCGTACTCTCCATGCGTGAGCCGATGCTCGGCCTCGTGCCCGACCTCACGGGAACAAAACCGCTGGTCGACCTTGTTGGCTACTCACGAGCGTTGGAGATCTGTGGGACCGCCCGGTCGATCGAGGCCGGCGAGGCTCGCGAGATCGGGCTGGCGACCGCGGTCGTCCCGCGCGAGGAGCTCTCGGCGGCGGTCGCCGACCTGGTGTCGGCGCTGACGGCTCCGCTCTACGGCGCGGTCTCGGAGACCAAGGCGCTGCTGCAGAGCGCGGCGGTGCTCGACCTCGACGAGCAGCGGCGGGTGGAGCGGGAGGCACAGGTACGACGCTTCCGCGAGCTGGCCGAGCTGATGGCGACTGAGGACGGCGGCTGAGCCGACAGCCGGCGCAGGAGAGAGGAGGGCCGCATGTCGATGCACGGTATGGGGCCTGCCTGGCGCAACCTGCGCACCGACCGCAGCGTCAAGGATCAGCGGCTCGCCCGTGACACCGTGCGCCGCGTGGTCGGCTTCGCCCGTCCACACCGGCGACTCATCGGAGTCTTTCTCGCGCTCGTCGTCATCGACGCGGCCACCGTCGTCATCACCCCGTTGCTGATCCAGCGCATCGTCGACGACGGGATCCTGCAAGGCGACTCCGGTCTGGTCACCGTGCTCGCGCTCGGCATCGCGGGTGTCGCGGTCCTCAACGCGTTCCTCTCCCTCGGCCAGGGATACCTCTCCTCCCGGATCGGCGAGGGACTCATCTACGACCTGCGCACCCAGGTCTTCGGCCACGTCCAGCGGATGTCGCTGGCGTTCTTCACCCGCACCCAGACCGGCGCACTCGTCTCCCGGCTGAACAACGACGTGATCGGCGCCCAGCGCGCGTTCACCTCCACCCTGTCCAGCACGGTCGCCAACTCGATCAGCGTGGTCGTGGTCGGCATCGCGATGTTCGCGCTGAGCTGGCGGGTCACGATCCTGTGCCTGCTGCTCTTCCCGATTCTGCTGGTCTCCTCCCGCTGGGTCGGCAACAAGTTGGCCGGGCTCACCCGCGAGCAGATGGAGAGCAACGCCGACCTCGGCAACAACATGACCGAGCGCTTCAACGTCGGCGGCGCGATGCTGCTCAAGCTCTTCGGCCGCCGCGAGGACGAGGACCAGAACTTCGCGAATAAGGCCGGCCAGGTGCGCGACCTCGGCGTCCGCATCGCGCTCATCACCCGGGTGTTCGGCGCGAGCCTGCTGCTGATCCCGGCGCTCGCCACAGCTCTCGTGTACGGCGTCGGCGGGCAGCTCGCGATCGACGGCACCCTGACCGTCGGCACGCTGATCGCCCTCACCACCCTGCTCCTGCGACTGCTCGGCCCGCTGCAGGGACTCTCCAACGTCCGCATCGACGTGATGACCGCCCTGGTCAGCTTTGAGCGGGTCTTCGAGGTGCTCGACCTGCCGTCGACGATCCAGGAGAGGCCGGGCGCCGTACCCCTGCCCCGAGGCGCCTCGACCGTCGAGTTCGACCACGTCGCCTTCACCTACCCCCGCGCCGACGAGGTCTCATTAGCGAGCCTGGAGGCGGTGGCACGCAAGGAGTCGCGCGACAGCGGCCGGGTGCTCAAGGACATCAGCTTCACCGCGGCGCCCGGCCAGATGATCGCCCTGGTCGGACCGTCCGGCGCGGGAAAGACGACCATGACCCACCTGGTCGCCAGGTTGTACGACGCCAGCTCCGGTGCCGTGCGCGTCGGCGGTCACGACGTGCGCGACCTGACCCTGCAGTCGTTGGAGGACACGGTCGGCTACGTCACCCAGGACGCGCACATGTTCCACGACACGATCCGGGTCAACCTGCAGTACGCCCGCCCCGACGCCACTGACGAGCAGATCTTGGAGGCGATCGAGTCGGCGCAGATCAAAACCATGGTCTCGCTGCTGCCCGACGGGTTGGACACGGTCGTGGGCGACCGAGGCTACCGGCTCTCCGGAGGGGAGCGGCAGCGGCTGGCCATCGCCCGCCTCCTGCTCAAAGCCCCTTCCATCGTCGTGCTCGACGAGGCGACCGCTCACCTCGACTCCGAGTCCGAGGTTGCCGTGCAGCGTGCCCTCGACCGTGCGCTCGAGGGCCGCACCTCGCTGGTCATCGCACACCGGCTCTCCACGATCCGCAACGCCGACCTGATCCTCGTCGTCGACGACGGCCGCGTCGTGCAGACCGGCACCCACACCGCGCTGCTGGCCGAGGGCGGGGTGTACGCCGACCTCTACCAGACCCAGTTCGCCGAAGCCCGGGACAGCGCCATCACCGCCTGATTGTTCGGTTAACTCGGCTGGACCACGTTTCGGGGGGTGATATGTCCTGACTACCGTACGTCGAAGCGAGTTAACCAAAAGATTTGGGAGGATGACCGGATGGACCTCGGACTTGAAGATCGGGTCTTCGTCGTCACCGGTGGGGCGAGGGGGTTGGGGCGTGCCGCAGCCGACGTGCTCGTCGCGGAGGGCGCCCGGGTGGTCGTCTCCGGACGCGACCAGGCCTCTCTCGACGCAGCGACCCATGAGCTGGGTGAGCGCGCGGTCGGGGTGGCCGCGGACAACGCAGAGCCGACCACACCGGCCCGGCTGATCGAGGCCGCCCGAGAGCGCTTCGGCCGGCTCGACGGCGCGCTGGTCTCCGTGGGAGGCCCGACCCCGGGTACGGCGATGGAGGTCAGCGACGAGGACTGGACTGCGGCGTACCACACCGTGTTCCTCGGAGCTGCTCGCCTCGGCCGGGAGATCGCCGGTGCGCTCGGCGAGGGCGGCTCGGTGGCGTTCGTGCTCTCCACCTCGGTCAAGGAGCCGGTCGGCGGGCTGGCCATCTCTAACGGGCTGCGGCCCGGCCTGGCGATGCTCGCGAAGACGATGGCCGACGAGCTGGGCCCGCAGGGCATCCGTGTCAACGGCCTGATGCCCGGACGCGTCGAAACTGAGCGGATCCGCGAGCTGGACGGGCGCAGCGACGACCCGGAGGCGACGAAGCGAGACAACGTGCAGCGCATCCCGCTGCGCCGCTACGGCTGCCCGGAGGAGTTCGGACGCGCGGCTGCCTTCCTGTTGTCCCCCGCCGCATCGTTCCTGACCGGGGTCATGCTGCCCGTCGACGGGGGGATGACCCGCGCGCTCTGAGACTGTGCCGCGCGTCGAGCCTTGCGCCGTTCGTCCCAGGCTAGGTACCCGAAGCCGAACACTGCCAAGGCAGCGAAGAACCACCACTGGAGCCCGTAGAAGAAGTGGGGTCCCTCCCCAACGTCGGGTGTCTCGGCCGGCGCGAGCGGCTCTGCCGGCGCAGGCGACTCGGTCTGGAGATCGACGAAGCCCTGGGAGACGCGCGAGCCGAGGGTAGGGGCGATCTCCAGGCTGGAGACCGCGCGGGTGGACTGGTCCGCGACCTGCGCCGCGTCGCCGGTCGCGTCCGCCCGCGCCCATCCGACCACCGTCACCTCGCCCTGAGGCGGAGCCGGGACGTCCGGTCTGGTGCTGCCGACGTTCTCGGTGGGGGCCCAACCCCTGTTGACCAGCACCGTGGCGCCCTGGTCGGTCACCAATGGGACGACCACGTCGACGCCGGAGCGGCCGTCGCGGGTCTGGTAGCGCACGATGACCGTCTCCTCCGGCTGGTAGCGCCCGACTGCGCGCACCCGCTGCCACTCCTCGCCGGCAGAGACGGGTCGGTCGGGGCTGAGCACGCTGGCGACGGGACGCGGGGCGGCGGTGAGGTTCTGCTCGGTGACGCGGTTGCGCTGCTCGCGCTCCTCGAGTCGGCGGAACTGCCACTGCCCGAGCTCGAAGGCGAGGACGGCGAGCAGCCCTACCGCGATGGCGAAGAGGATCCAACGCCGGCTGAGCAGGAACCTCACACCCCGAGCCTAGTTGCCGACGCAGCCTAGACTGGCCAGGTGAGCACACAGGCGATCGCCTCCGAGGCACTGGTCGACGGCTTCGGGCGTACGGCGACCGACCTCCGGGTCTCGCTGACCGACCGCTGCAACCTCCGCTGCTCCTACTGCATGCCGGCAGAGGGACTGGACTGGCTACCTGACGACACGACGCTCACCGACGACGAGGTCGTCCGGCTGGTGCGGATCGGGGTGGAGCGGCTCGGCATCCTGGAGGTGCGGTTCACCGGGGGCGAGCCGTTGATTCGCCGCGGGCTCGTCGACATCGTCCGTCGTACCACGAGCCTCGTCCCACGCCCGGAGACCTCGCTGACCACCAACGCGCTGGGGTTGGTCCGCACCGCGCAGGCGCTCGCCGACGCCGGCCTGGACCGGGTGAACGTGAGCCTCGACACCGTCCGCCGTGAGCAGTTCCACGAGATCACCCGACGCGACCGCCTCGACGACGTGATCGAGGGACTGGAGGCGGCCAAGACGGCAGGCCTTGGCCCGGTCAAGGTGAACGCCGTCCTGCTGCGCGGGATCAACGATGACCAGGCGCCCGAGCTGCTGCGGTGGTGTATTGAGCGCGGCTACCAGCTGCGGTTCATCGAGCAGATGCCGCTCGACGCGCAACACGGCTGGCGACGGGACACGATGGTGACCGCCGAGGAGATCCTCGACTCGCTGACGACCGCGTTCGACCTGCAACCTGCCGCCGAGCCGCGGGGGAGCGCGCCGGCCGAGCTGTTCACCGTCGACGGGGGTCCGGCGACGGTGGGCGTGATCGGCTCGGTGACCCGGCCGTTCTGCGGCGACTGCGACCGGGTCCGGCTCACCGCCGACGGTCAGGTCCGCAACTGCCTGTTCGCGCGGGAGGAGTCCGACCTCCGCGCGGCACTTCGCGGCGGCGCCGACGACGCCGAGATCGCGGATCGTTGGCGCGCGGCGATGCGCACCAAGCAACCCGGTCACGGCATCGACGACGTCTCGTTCCTGCAGCCGACCCGGCCGATGTCGTCGATAGGCGGCTAGTCAGCCAGCACCGGGCGCCGACGTCTCGATCGGCTCGATGTCGCGCAGGAAGCTGCGCGCACGCAGGAAGTCACCGAGGCTCTCGCGATGCTCGTCGCAGGCCAGCCAGTTCTTGCGCCGCTCCGGCTCGTGGATCTTCGGGTTGTTCCACAGCAGCGACCACGACGCCGGGCTCTGACAGCCTTTCGCGGAGCAGGTCGGCGGCATGGGAACGAGGGTAGCCAGTCCTGAAGCCAGCGGTGCCGGACGACCACGGGGGTTGTCGTCCGGCACTGCTAGGCGCGAACCCAGACGGGGGAGGCTGGGCTCGCGCTGCCGAGATTCTTACACGCGACTTCGGCCAATACCAACGGCCATGGCTCTACCGGCGCGTTGTCAAGAGCCGGTCTAGACGCCGGAGGCGCCGGGCGGTGGTTCGATCGCTCTCCTGGTGGGATCCGGGCCGAACGGCTCGGGCCCGCCAGGGTCGGCGGAGGACCCCGCGTTGGCGGCCACCACGGCGACGTACGGCAGCACGAACGACGCGATGATGAACACCCACATGAGAGCCTCGCCGGCGAAGACGATGGCGAGCACGAAGCACAGCGTCCGGATCCCCATCGAGATCAGGTAGCGGCGCTGCCGACGGCTGATGTCCTCGCCGCGACTGCGCGTCGCACTCGTGATCCGGACTGCCTCCGGCTCCCTGCGGGCCATGGCTCCACCGTACGTCGGCCACGGTTGCACCGCGCACTAGCATCGGAGCCCCCACCCACCCTGGAGGCAGCCATGTCCGACCGCACCTACCGCGTCACCGAGATCGTGGGGACCTCCCCGGGGGGGGTCGACCAGGCGATCCGCAACGGCGTCGAGCGCGCCTCCCGCACTCTGCGCCACCTCGACTGGTTCGAGGTGACCCAGGTGCGGGGTCAGGTCAGGGATGACGCCATCGAGCACTTCCAGGTGGGTCTCAAGCTCGGGTTCCGCCTCGAGGACGACTGACCGCAGGCCGCCTGGCGGCCGTCTGCGGAAGCCTCGGGCCGACCCGATAGCGTCGCGGGCATGGCAGAGGGCAGATCGGTGCTGGTGACCGGCGGGAACCGCGGGATCGGTCGCGGCATCGCTGAGGCGTTCGCGGCCGACGGCGAGCGGGTCGCGGTGACCTATCGCAGCGGGGAGCCGCCTCGCGATCTGCTCGGCGTGCGATGCGACATCACCGACGCCGACTCCGTGGCGGCTGCGTTCGGCGAGGTGGAGGAGCAGCACGGCCCGGTGGAGGTGCTGGTGGCCAATGCGGGGATCACCAAGGACACCTTGCTGCTGCGGATGAGCGAGGACGACTGGTCCTCGGTCATCGAGACCAACCTGACCGGGTCCTTCCGGGTCGCGAAGCGGGCAGCCAAGGGCATGCTGCGCCTGCGCAGGGGCCGGATCATCTTCATCTCCTCCGTGGTGGGGATGCTCGGGTCGGCGGGCCAGGCGAACTACGCCGCCAGCAAGGCCGGCCTGGTCGGGATGGCGCGGTCCCTGGCCAGGGAGCTGGGCAGCCGGTCGATCACCGCGAACGTGGTCGCACCCGGTTTCGTGGAGACCGACATGACCGCCGGACTGCCCGAGAAGACGAAGGCGGAGTACCAGGCGCAGATTCCGCTGCAGCGCTTCGCGTCGGTTGCTGAGGTGGGCGCGACCGTGCGCTGGCTCGCCTCCGACGGGGGCGCTTATGTCACCGGTGCCGTGATCCCGGTCGACGGCGGACTGGGGATGGGTCACTAGAGACGGGAGTACGAGCATGGGGATTCTCGACGGGAAGCAGATCCTGGTCGCCGGGGTCACGATGGACAGCTCCATCGGGTTCGCGGTGGCCAGAGTTGCCCAGGAGCAGGGGGCGCAGGTCGTCGTGTCGAACTTCGGCCGCGCGCTGGGCATCACCCGGCGGATCGTGAACCGCCTCCCGGAGAAGGCACCGGTGATCGAGCTGGACGTGACCGACGACGAGCACCTCGAACGGCTCCCGGACCAGCTCCGCGAGCACGTCGACCGCTTGGACGGGGTGGTGCACTCGATCGCCTTCGGGAACCCGGAGACCCTGCTCGGCGGCAAGTTCCTCGAGGGACCGTGGCCGGACGTCGCGCAGGCACTCCAGGTCTCGACGTACTCCCTCGCCTCGCTGACGACCGCCGCCCTGCCGATGATGGGCAAGGGCGGATCCGTGGTCGGGCTGACCTTCGACGCATCGGTGGCGTGGCCGGCCTACGACTGGATGGGTGTCGCCAAGGCTGGCCTCGAGTCGTGCTCGCGCTACCTCGCGCGTGACCTCGGGCCGCGAGGGATCAGGGTGAACCTGGTGTCGGCCGGGCCGTTGAAGACGCTGGCCGCGAAGGCGATTCCCGGTTTCGAGGACCTGGAGTCGATGTGGGCCGACCGGTCCCCGCTCGGCTGGGACGAGAAGGACCAGGACCCGACGGCGCGGGCCGTGGTGGCTCTGCTCTCGGACTTCTTCCCGGCGACGACCGGTGAGATCGTGCACGTCGACGGCGGCTACCACGCGATGGGAGCCTGACAAGGGTGCCGTCCCGAGTGCCCCGACCACCAACGTTCGCCCGCTGCGCGCCGCCTGGCGGGCACCCGGCGGCGTTCTCGTCACTCGACGATGCGATGCATCGCCTTCGCTCCTCGGCCTTGCCGGGCACTCCGCCAGACGACGCTCGCCAGGCCAAACGTTGGTAGCCGCGGCACTGGTCGAGCTCCGTGTCCTCGAGGGCCCGAACCTGTACTTCCCCAAGGCGGCGATCAAGCTCACCCTCGACCTGACCGCGCTCAGCGAGGCCGACGAGGCCACCGTGGCGCGATTCGCGCAGCGGGTGGGTGCCCGGAACCCGCGGCCGGGGGAGCCGGGCAGCGGCTTCCGGCAGCGGTTCGTCGCGCGCACGGTGGCAGGCCTGGTGCGCCGGGTCGCCGCGGAGTCCGGGACCGGGCGGCTGGCGGTCCGGGTGCGCCCCACCGCGGACCCGCACCGGCTTGTGGTCGCCTACCCGTGGCGTCGCCGCGAACGCGCGCAGGAGCTCGGGCACGCGGTCGCCGAGCTCCTCGACCACCCCGCGAGCGCAGACGTCGGAGAGCTGGTTGACCGGGCAGCGCACCGAGTGCGCTCGGTGGAAGCCGGCGAGGGCCCGCAAACCCTGCGGCCGAGGGTGCCCGTCGTCGCTGTCACCGGCACAAACGGGAAGACCACGACCAGCAGGCTGATCGCGCACATCGCCCGGACCCGGGGGATGCACGTCGGCTGGTCGAGCACGGACGGGATCTACGTCGACGGCGTGCTGGTCGAGGCAGGCGACTACTCCGGCCCGAGCGGTGCGGGGCGGGTGCTCTCCCACGAGGGCGTCGAGCTCGCCGTCACCGAGACCGCCCGCGGCGGCATACTGCTGCGCGGGATCGGGGTGGTGCACAACGACGTCTCGGTGGTGACGAACGTGTCCGCCGACCACCTGGGCCTGCACGGCATCGACACCGTCGACCAGCTCGCCGAGGTCAAGCAGGTGGTTGCGAGGATCACGAAGCCGTCGGGGTGGAGCGTGCTGAACGCCGACGACCCGCGGGTGCTGGCGATGCGCACGGCCATCAAGGCGCGGCCCTGGGTGTTCTCCCGTGACGCGGACTCACCGGCGCTGCGTGACGTCGTGGCCGGAGGAGGCCGCGCCACGACGGTGATCGACGGCTGGGTGAGTGTGCTCTCGCCGCACGCCGACCCCGACCCGCTGATGGAGGTCGTCGACATCCCGCTGACGCTGGCCGGGCTGTCTCACTTCAACGTGGAGAACGCACTCGCCGCGACCTCGGCCGCGCTGGCGGTCGGCCTCCCGCGCGAGGTGGTGGTCGAGGGTCTGCGCACGTTTCGCCCCGGCCCCGACCACAACCCGGGTCGGATGAACATCTACTCCCTCGGCGAGGTGACGGTCGTGATCGACCTGGCGCACAACGAGGCGGGCCTGGAGTCGCTGACCGAGATCATGACGGGGCTGAGGGGACCGGGGTCGCGGACGCTCCTGGGCCTGGGCACCGCGGGGGATCGCACCGACGAGCTGATCCGCTCGCTCGGCGAGATCGCCGGCCGCAACGCCGATGTCATCGTGGTGGTGCACAAGCAGGAGTACCTACGCGGCCGGTCTGCCGAGGAGATGGCGGGCCTCTTCCGGGAGGGGGCGGCCACGGTCGGCGTGAGCGGTCTGACGGCCTACGACAGCGAGCTCGAAGGGCTTGTCGCGCTGACCGAGCAGGCCGAGCCAGGTGACGTGGTTGCGATCATGTGTCACCAGGAACGCCCGAGGCTCGAGGAGTGGATCAGCGCCCGGGGCGGCACGGTCGACAGCCCCGACACCCTCCTTCGCAAGGTCCGGGCAACCCGCCGCTGACCGAGGCGGTCGGGCGGTCAGGCTGTCGGAGTGAAGTCGGGGTCGGCCACGGAAGTGGAGCGCGAGAAGCCGGCACCGGCTTGCGCTCGATGGGACCAGTTCTCCAGCTCCGCCATCACCTCGGCGTGCTTGTCGACGCAGAGCACGACGAGGTCGCCCTTGTTCGCTCGTGACATCGCACGGCGTACGGCGTCGATCTCGTCCACCAGGGTCTCGACCTGCTTGCAGCGGACCCCCTCGGTCATCCGGGCTCGGGCGCCCTCCGCAACCAGCTCCGCGGTGTCTCCGCGCTTGCGCCCACGCAGCGCCACATCCTCGCGTACGACGAGCACGTCGAAGTGCTCGGCGGCGACCGAGCCGAGCTCTCGCACGTCGTCGTCACGCCGGTCGCCGGCGGTGGCGACCACCCCGATCCGCGAGGGCTTCGCGAGGTCGCTGGTTGCATCGAGGTTCGAGCCGACCCGGTCCACGAAATCACCGAGCATTCGCATCGCGGGCGCGTTGTGGCAGTAGTCGACGAGGACGCTGACTCCGTCGACCTCGACCTCGTTCAGCCGGCCGGGGGAGAGGTAGTAGTTGGTGGAGAACGTGCGCAGACCTTGCCGGATGTCGTGCAACGGCGCTCCGGAGGCGAAGGCGGCAGCAGCGGCTGCCAACGAGTTCGCCACGTTCATCCGGGCACGTCCGCCGAAGGTGGCGGGCAGCAGGTGGGTCCACGCCAGGTGCATCTCCCGCCGGCCGTGCTTGACCAAAATCATCTCGCCGCGCTCGCTGGGCTCGAGGACCAGCGCCTTGCCGCCGCGCCGGCAGTGCTGGTCGATCATGTCGCGTGTCTCCGACCCGGGCTCGGCCATCGAGAACCACACCACCTCACCGGAGCAGCGGCGGCGCATCTTGGCGACCAGCGGGTCGTCGGCGTTGAGCACCGCGTGCCCGTCGCGCGGCACCGCCTCCACGAGCACCGCCTTGACGTCGGCCAGCTGCTCGACGGTGTCGATCCCGCGCAGCCCGAGGTGATCCGGCTGCACGTTGAGCACGACGGCGACATCGTTGCGCTCATAGCCCAGGCCCTCGCGCAGGATGCCACCTCGGGCGACCTCGAAGACGGCGAAGTCCACCCGCGGGTTCTGCAGCACCATCCGCGCGGACTTGGGACCCGACGCGTCGGCGCGGATCACCAGACGCTCGTCGATGACCACCCCGTCCGTCGATGTCATCCCGACCTTGCGCCCCATCCCCTTGAAGATGTGCGCGATCATCCGCGCGGAGGTCGTCTTGCCGTTGGTCCCGGTGACGGCGACGACCGGGATCCGGCTCGGGGTGCCCGGCGGGAAGAGCATGTCGACGACCGGCTTGGAGATGAACTGCGGGTCACCCATCGTGGGGTGGGTGTGCATCCGGAACCCGGGCGCCGCGTTGACCTCGCAGATCGCGCCGCCCGTCTCGCGGACCGGCTCGGTGATGTCGGGGCAGATGAAGTCGATCCCCGCGATGTCGAGCCCGATAACACGGGCGGCCTCCTCGGCGATCTCCACGTTCTCGGGGTGGGCCTCGAAGGTGCGGTCGATCGAGATACCGCCCGTCGACATGTTGCCGGTCAGCGTCAGCTTCACCGTCTCGCCGGTCGCAGGCACGTCTCCGAGCTTGTAGCCCTGGGCCGCCAGTAGCTCGACGGCGGAGTCGTCGACCTTGATCCGAGTCAGCACCTTCTCGTGGCCCACGCCGCGGCGCGGGTCCGCGTTGGTGAGGTCGACCAGCTCCTCCACGGTGCGCTGCCCGTCGCCGACCACGTGGGCGGGCACCCGCTCCGCCACCGCCGACAGGCGCCCGTCGATGATCAGGCAGCGGTAGTCGCGCCCGGTGATGAAGGACTCGACGATCACCCAGCCCCGCCGCGACTGGTCCTGCGCGACAGGGAAGGCGTCCCGCACCGAGTCGACGTCCTGCAGGTCGAGTACGACGCCGCGGCCGTGGTTGCCGTCCAGCGGCTTGACCACCACGGGGTAGCCGATCCGCTCCGCGACCGCGACCGCCTGGTCCGCCGTGCGCACGGACTCCTGCCGTGGGACCGGCAGGCCGGCGGCGCCGAGCAACCGGACGGTGAGGTCCTTGTCTGAGGCGACGTCGACCGCGATCGCGCCCGTCGCCGACGTCATCGTGGCGCGGATGCGCTTCTGGTGCACGCCCTGCCCGAGCTGGACCAGTGAGTGCTGGTTGAGCCTGATCCACGGGATGTCCCTCGAGACCGCCTCGTCGAGGATGGCCTGCGTGGACGGCCCGAACGCGGTCCGCTCGGCGCGCAGGATGAACTGCTCCAGCTCGGTCTCGAAGTCGAAGTCGGGGTCGGCTGCCACGAGGTGGTTGACCATCCGGATGGCGAGCCGGGACGCGGCCAGCCCGACCTGCTCGTCGACGTAGCCGTAGATGATGTTGTAGCGGCTCCGCTCGCTCTTGATCTGACGGGTCTTCCCCCGTCGTACGTCGTGTCCGACCGCCTGCTGCAGGGCCAGCGCGACGTGTTCGGTGACGTGACCGACCCAGGTGCCCTCGTTGAGCCTCTCCACGAACCCGCCGCGCCGTCCGCGCGAGCATGAGTGGTCGCGGAGGCCGGGAAGCATCTCGAGCAGACCATCGGTGAATCCGGGCAGGGTGTTGGTCGGGTAGTCCTCGAGCGAGCCCAGGTCGACCACGAGATGGATCGCCTGGTCGTAGGACCAGACGTTCGCTCCCCGGTACACCCGGGTCTCGAGGATGGCCAGGTCGGGCTCTGCTCTGCCGGCCGATGCGCCACCGGAGTGGACCCGTTCGCTCATCCCTGCCCTTCCTCGAGCTGAGTGCGCGTTCGCTGACGGCGCAGCCGGGGCGGCGAGACGTCGCCCGAGGCGATATCGCGAGCCAACCGGCTCAGGTCCCGGTTGGCAACCGCGAGCTCGGCGACGTCGTCCGGGTCGACGCTCGAGACGGAGGGCACCAGGCTCTTGCTGGTCAGGTTGAACACCGCGCCGTCCGGCAGCACGTGCAGCACCACCCCGGAGGCGAGCAGCGGCGCGGTCTGGCGCGCCTCGTGAGCGTTGGAGACCAGGTTGGCACCGTCGATGACGGTCACCGCCCCCCGGCCGGTCACGCGCATCAGCTGCTGTCCGTCGTCCTCGGTGACGATGGCCGCGGTGTCCTCGTCGACGCCGATGCCGAGCAGGCTCGGGCTCTGCGCGACGATCATCAGCAACCGGCCGTAGCGGTTGCGCTGGTTGAAGTGCTGGTCGATCACGCAGTGCCGGATCAGGCCGAGACCGGCGGCGAGTTGCGTCATCCGCTGCTTGGGCGTCGCCCCGCCGGAGCCGAACGCGACCATGTGTGAGGACTGGATGCTCGCGCCGGCCGAGGTGCCCCCGACCGCCGCGCCGCGCTCGTGCGCGTCACGGATCGCGTCGCCGAAGCGGGTCCCGTTGACGATGGCGGAGAGCTTGAGCTGGTTCCCCCCGGTCATGAAGACCCCGGTCACGTGCTCCAGCCGCTCAGCCATCGCCGGGTCGTTGGCCTCCTCGCGCGACGCAGGTCTGGCTGCCACCACGTCCCGGGCACCTAGCCGGCGGAAGAGGGCGTCGTACACGTCGACGACCTCGGGACCCAAGGAGGAGGCGGTCGGTACGACGGCGATGGTGGCGTTCTCTCCTCCGGCAGCGGAGACGAACGCACGCAGCACCGAACGCTTCCCGAGCTTGTCCTCCGCCCCGCCGATGGCGAGCAGTGCCCCCGGACGGGAGGGAAAAGAATGGTCGGGCGACCCGTTCGGCATGCCTGGCAGCCTAAGGCACGCCCCGAGACACAACATAGTCTTAGCCCGTGACCACCGGGCGACGGCTAATCGTGATGCGGCACGCGAAGGCGGAGTCGTTCTCGGATGACGACCACGAGCGCGTGCTCACCGACCGCGGCGTGCGCGCAGCGGCGGACGCCGGCCGGCACCTGTCCGAGACCGGGGTGTCCCCAGACCACGTTGTGGTCTCCTCCGCAGTGCGCGCCCAGGGCACCTGGGACTCGGTCGCCGGCGAGCTCTCGTCGGGCTCCGCGCCGCGGGTGAGTGTCGACGAGAGTGTCTACAACGGGAGCCCGGATGTCGTGCTCGATGCCTTGCGTGCGGTGCCCGACGGCGTCGCCACCGTCCTGTTCGTCGGTCACAACCCGAGCGCGGGCTACGTGGCGAACCAGCTCGACGACGGCGACGGTGATCCGGACGCGATCAACGAGATGCTGCACGGGTTCCCGGCGGGCGCGCTCGTCGTCTTCGAGGTCGCGGTGCCCTGGTCCGACCTCGCAGATGAGTGCGGCCGCGTCGTCGACTTCTACGTCGGCCACGGCTAGTGGTGTCTCTCCCGATTGCTTAACCAGTGGCGACGCCCTACATCCCGCCTGGCCGCGTTGTCGTCACTCACAGGAGCCCCAACTACAGCATCGTTCCTCCGCCTTGCCAGTCGGGCGCAGGACACCGCCCCTATCGGCTAACCATTCAAGAGACACACCACTAGCGATCCCGGGGGCGGTTCAGGAAAGCGGCGGGGACGGCGTGGTGATGCCCATCTCTGCGTCCGCCGCCTCGACCTCCTCGCGGGTGATGCCCAGCAGGTAGATGATCGCGTCCAGGTAGGGGACGTTGACCGCGGTGTCCGCGGCTCGCTGCACCAGCGGCTTGGCGTTGAACGCGATGCCGAGTCCCGCGGCGGAGAGCATGTCGAGGTCGTTGGCTCCGTCGCCGATCGCGATCGTCGCGGCCTGCGAGACGCCTGCCTCGTCGGCGAACCGCAACAGCGCGTCCGCCTTCCCGGCGCGGTCGACGACCGGGCCTACGAGCCGCCCGGTGAGCTTGCCATCGACCACCTCGAGCTCGTTGGCCGCGGCGTAGTCGATGCCGAGATCGGCCGCGATCCGGTCGATGACGGCGCTGAACCCCCCGGAGACGATCGCGAAGCGGTAGCCAAGCCGCTTGAGCGTGCGCACCAACGTCCGGGCTCCGGGCGTCAAGATGACGTCGTCGTACACCCTGTCCAGGCAGGACTCGTCGAGCCCCGCCAGCAGCCCGACCCGGGCACGAAGCGACTGCTCGAAGTCCAGCTCGCCGCGCATCGCTGCCTCGGTGATCTCGGCGACCTGGTCCCGGCACCCAGCAAGGTCGGCCAGCATCTCGATGACCTCGCCCTGCACGAGTGTGGAGTCGGCGTCCATGACGATCAGCCGGACGCCGTGGCGCAGCAGGTTCGCGGGCTGTACGGCGACGTCGACGGACTGCCGCGCCGCCTCCTCCGCGAGCATGACGCGCAGCCGGTCGGGGTCGGTGCCGGAGACATGCAGGTCGATCGCTGTCACGGGGTAGCGCGCCATCCGTTCGATCCGGTCGATGTTCGCCCCGGTGTCGGCGATCCGGCCGGCGATCGCGGCCACAGCGGACGGACGCAAGGGGATGCCGAGCACCGTGACATGGCTGCGACCGTCGCGCCGCCCGCGGTTGTCGCCAGTGCCGTGTTCCACCTCGACCTGCATGTCCAGCTCGCCGGCGACCCGCTCCATCGCGGCGGCCAGGGGCCGCCAGTCGCGCGGGGCGGTCACGAGAACGCCGAGCACGAGGCTGCGACGCAGCAGGATCTGCTCGATGTCGAGCACGGTGACCCCGAACGCCGCGAGAGTGGAGAAGACTGTGGAGGTCACCCCGGGGCGGTCCGTGCCGGTCAGGGTGACCAGGAGGGTCCTTATGCCGGTGTCAGTGCCGGTGTCGGTTTCCATGACGCGGCGAGGCTATCGCCCCGGCGCAGGTGAGCACGCCGCGACCACGCCGCGTCGCGCGGCACGCTCGAGCGGCAGCAGGGCAGCCCGCCGGCGGTCGACCGCAGGTGCGGTGAGAGCCGCTCCGTCGTACTCCATGGCCAGCTCGACCACGCAGAGGCACCGCGTCGCGAGCGACAGCACTCCGAGCGCGCGTTGCGCCGTCGAGGCGGGGAGGTGGAGGTCCGCGGGTCGCCGCAGGTTCAGCAGCTCGTCGGCGATCTCGGGCTGCCACCTGGCCACATCGAGCTCCGCAAGCGTGTTCGCGGCCACCAGCACGGCCTCCCGCAGCGAGGTATCCGCCTCCGGGAGGTCGGGGACCTGCCGTCGGGCCACCGCGGGCTGACACACCCACGTCACCGCCGATCCGGTGCGGTGCGGCACCAGGCCGAGATCCACCCCGTCGAACACAACGGCCTCACCGGCGTCGATCGCGTCGGTGTTGAACGCGGACGGGCCGGCCACGCCCAACGGGTCGCCGGGCACTGGCAACGCAACACCCGCCTCGAGCGCGCCGGCGGAACGCAGGCCGCCAAGGGCGAGGATCAGGGGCTGGCCCGCGGGGGCGCCGGGGAGACCCGCAACGTCGTGTCCCGCGTCGCCGCCGATGATCGCGTCGCGCGCGTCGTCGAGGCTCGCCCGGCCGGCAGCCCAGGCGGAGTACCACAGCGCGAACGTGGCTGAGGCCGGCAAAGCGATAGCCTGGCTCACCACTAGGTCCTGCGGCGGGCTCGGCGACGGGCGGCCCAGCGCCCGTCCTCGTAGCGCAGTCGCAGCGGCATGCCGAACGTCGCCGAAAGCACCTGCTCGGTCATCACCTGCTCGAGCGGGCCGGACGCGACGACGGCACCCCGACGCAGCAGCAGCGCGTGAGTGAAGCCTGGCGGGATCTCCTCGACGTGGTGGGAGACCAGCACCGTCGTCGGGGACAGCTCGTCCATCGCGAGCACCGCCAGCAGCGACACCAGGTCTTCCCTGCCGCCCAGGTCCAGCCCTGCGGCGGGCTCGTCAAGCAGCAGCAGCTCCGGGTCGGTCATCAGCGCGCGGGCGATCTGCACGCGCTTGCGCTCCCCCTCGCTGAGGGTGCCGAAGGTGCGCTCCGCGAGGTGGGAGACACCTACCTGCCCGAGGAGGCCGCTCGCCCGAGCGTGGTCGAGGTCGTCGTACTTCTCTCGCCACCGCCCGACCACCCCGAAGGACGCGGAGACGACCACGTCGTGGACACGCTCCCGGCGCGGGATCGCGTCGGCGAGCGCCGCGCTCGTCAGACCGATCCGCGGCCTGAGCTCGAAGACGTCGACGGTGCCGAGCACCTCGCCGAGGATGCCGGCGACTCCGCTCGCCGGATGGATCTGTGCCGCCGCGACCTGCAGCAGGGTGGTCTTGCCGGCGCCGTTCGGGCCGAGGATGACCCAGCGCTCGTCCTCCTCGACGGTCCAGTCGACGCCCTCGACCAAGGTGGACTCACCCCGCCTGACGGTGACGCCGGCGAACTCGAGAACAGGATCCATGTCTCGATCAACTTATCTGCTCACCGAGTTGGAATGGTGCCTACGCACCGCCGACTACTCTGGACCCATGGAGTGGCCGGAGTGGTTCGCGGACTGGCAGGCCTGGCTTGCCCTGGCCATGGTGTTCGGTGCCGCGGAGCTGCTCAGCCTCGACCTCGTCCTGCTGATGATGGCCAGCGGTGCTCTGGTCGGGATGCTCGTCGCACTCGTGGGCCTCGGGCTCCCCATCCAGATCCTGGCCGCCGTTGCCGCATCGGTCGGCATGGTGGCGCTGGTCCGTCCGAACATCGTCAGCCGACTGCACTCCGGCCCTGAGCTCACCCTCGGTCACTCGGCCCTGGTCGGGAAGCAGGGGGTCGTGGTCGACGAGGTGTCCGCGCACACCGGGCAGATCAAGATCGGCGGGGAGGTCTGGACCGCACGCGCCTACGACGAGACCGAGACCATCGAGCCCGGCGCCACGGTCGACGTCTTCGAGATCCGTGGGGCAACGGCCCTGGTGCACAAGGTGCCGAGCCTGGACGTCTGAGTCCGACCGAACAAACAGTACCCAGAGAACCGAGGAGGAATCGCCGTGGAAAATGTAGGCATCTTGGTGGTGTTCGGCCTGCTGGTGCTGTTCGCGGTCGCCTTGCTGGTCAAGACGATCAGGATCGTCCCGCAGGCCCGCGCCGGCATCGTGGAGCGTTTCGGCAAGTACAAAGGCACCCTGCCGGCGGGCCTCAACGTGGTGGTCCCGTTCGTCGACAAGGTCCGCTACATGATCGACCTGCGTGAGCAGGTGGTCTCGTTCCCGCCGCAGCCGGTGATCACCGAGGACAACCTCGTGGTCTCGATCGACACGGTGATCTACTTCCAGGTGACCGACCCGGTCGCGGCGACGTACGAGATCGCCAACTACATCCAGGCGGTCGAGCAGCTGACGATGACCACGCTGCGCAACATCGTGGGTGGGATGGACCTCGAGGAGACGCTGACCAGCCGAGACAACATCAACAGCAGGCTGCGCGGTGTGCTCGACGAGGCGACCGGCAAGTGGGGGATCCGGGTGAACCGGGTCGAGCTCAAGGGGATCGACCCGCCTCCCTCGATCAAGGACTCGATGGAGAAGCAGATGCGGGCCGACCGTGACAAGCGCGCCGTGATTCTCACCGCCGAGGGTCAGCGCCAGTCCGCGATCCTCACCGCCGAGGGCTCCAAGCAGTCCTTGATTCTCAACGCGGAAGGTGACCGGCAGTCACAGATCCTGCGCGCGCAGGCGGACCGCGAGTCCAGCATCCTGCGTGCCCAGGGCGAGGGGCAGGCGATCCAGACCGTGTTCCAGGCGATCCACGACGGCCAGCCCGACCAGTCGCTGCTGGCCTACCAGTACCTCCAGATGATGCCGAAGATCGCCGAGGGCAACGCGAACAAGCTGTGGATCGTGCCCAGCGAGATCGGCAGGGCGCTCGAGGGTCTCGGCTCGACGATGAACAGTCTCCAGGGCATCCCCGACGACGTCCCGGGACCGCGCAAGCGCGTGGACATGGGCGCGCCCGCTCCCGACGTCCCGGAGATCGGGGCCGGCCTCGCTGCCGATCCGGAGAAGGCGCTGCAGGACACCCACGACCAGGTGGCAGCGGCCATCGCCGCGGCCCAGGAGTCGGCGACCACGAGGCCGGCCGGCGGCGCGGCGTCGCCACCGGTATCTGAACCGCCGTCGGGCCCCTCGGAGGAGCCGCCTGGTCGGTGACCGGTCTGGAGATGGTGGCGGTCTTCCTCACCGGCATCGCCGCCGGCACCATCAACACCGTGGTCGGGTCGGGCACGCTGATCACGTTCCCGACGCTGCTGGCCTTCGGCGTCCCGCCGGTCACCGCGAACGTCTCCAACACCATCGGCCTCGTGCCAGGCACGTTCACCGGCGCCGTCGGCTACCGGCGCGAGCTGGCCGGGCAGCGGCGGCGGATGCTCTCGCTCGGGGTCGCCGGCTTCCTCGGCGGACTCGCCGGGGCGTTGTTGCTGCTGGGGCTGCCCGACGCGGCTTTCCGCACCATCGTGCCGGTGCTCATCGGGATCGGCTGCCTGCTCGTGCTGCTGCAGCCCGTGGTCGACCGGGTGGCGCCCAGGCCGCATACACGGGACACTACGCAGCGCGTGCCGGTCTGGGTGTGGGTGCTCGTGCTCATGGTCGGGGTGTACGGCGGCTACTTCGGCGCCGCGCAGGGCGTGCTGCTGATCGGGATCCTCGGCCTCGGCATCCACGACAGCCTGCAGCGGCTCAACGGCCTCAAGAACGTGCTGGCGGGGCTGGTCAACGCGGTCGCCGCGGTGGTGTTCATCGCGGTGGCAGAGGTCGACTGGGTCGTCGTCGCGCTGATCGCCGGTGGTTCGGTGATCGGCGGTCTGCTCGGCGCCACGGTCGGGCGTCGGCTGCCTCAGCTCGCTCTGCGGCTGTTCATCGTGGCGGTCGGTGCCACGGCCCTGGTGACGTTCCTGGTCACCTCGTGACGCGAGTAGTGCTGGTGGCGCGGGCCTTGCCCGTCACGGCAATGCCGATCGCTGCGGTGACCGTGGCCACCGCTTCGGCGACCGCGCTGAATGACTTCTCGAAGAACCAGATCGGCTCGTACATGTAGGGGAACGGTCCGAGGTCGGGTAGGTCGACGTACCGGGTGAGCACCACCGCGACGACACCGACCAGCGCCACCAGGAACGCGAGGACGTACGCCGCCCGGCTGCCCCGGACCAGCAGGTAGACCCCGGCGACGATCGCAGCGACCGCCTCGGCGCGGAAGAGGTTGCCGCCACCCACACCGTCGGGATAGGCGAACTGGTAGTCGGATGCGAGACGCAGATGCACGACCGCGTCGACGGCCAGCCCGGCGACGGTGAGCAGCCGCAGCACCCACTCGAGTGCCGACCCGGTGCCGCGCCTGCGGCGCGCCGCCGCGCTCACGAAACGACCAGGGTGCTCTTCATGTACGGGTGCGGCGTGCAGATGAACGGGAAGTCGCCAGCCTCGTCAGGCGCCTCGAACTCGACCGTCGCGCCTGCTTCGATCGTAACGTCGAAGCTCCCGTCGTCGGCGGTCACCGTGTGCAGCGCGCCGTCCTCGTTGGTCACCATGATGTTCTGTCCGGGTGAGACCGACTCAGGTGACTCGAACTCGAAGTCCGAGATGGTGATCTGCGCTGGCTCGGTCTCCGGCTCCTCGCTCTCAGTCTCTTCCGGTTCTTCGGCCTCTTCGCTCTCGCTCTCCTCGGGGGACTCCGCCTCGGACGGGCTCGAGGCGGAGGGAGAGCTGTCGGCTTCGGTCGTCCCAGAGTCGGCCGTGTCGTCCGAGCCGCAGCCGGACAACGCGAAGATGAGCGCGAGAGTGGCCAGGACGAGCGAGGTGAGCTTCTTCATCAGATCGGACCCCACGAGGTCGGTGAGCGCGAGCAGGTCAAGGGTAGTTCGCGCACCAAGCGGTCCCGGTTTGGGCAGAGACAGCGGTCGAGCCTGCCGAGGGGTCTCGACAGGCTCGACCAACCGAATGCGGTCGTGCGGTTCTAGCGGGTCAGGCGCGCTCCGCTGTAGTCGAACTTCGGCTTCGGCGCCTGCGCGGTGCGGAAGCTGCCGTCCTCGAAGAAACCACTCCGGGTGCGCGCCACCGTGTAGGTCGCGTGCGCCGCGGCGTCGCCCATCTCGCTGAGCGCAGCCGTGCTCAGGTTGGCGATGGTGTCGCCCGGCTGGTGGTAGTTCGGGTCGTAGGCCACCCCGGCGATGCCGCCGTACACGGCCGCCTGTCGGGCGGTCTTGATGCCCTCCGCGCCGGTGAACAGGCCACCCGCGGGGATACCTGCGGCGATGAACGGACCGTAGTCGGAGCGACCGTTGAACGGAGTCGGGTCGCTCTCCTGGTCCTGGCTGTCGAAGAACTCGGTGAAGATGTCCTCGATCTGCGCCGATCCGGGCGGACCGACCGGGTTACCCTCGGCACCGTCACCGTTGCCGTCGTAGACGAACCGGACGTAGTTCGGCGAGCCGACCATGTCGAAGTTCAGGTTCGCCTTGATCTGGTTGAGCTGAGCGTCGGTCCGGGTGGCGACGTAGTGCTCGGAGCCCAGCAGGCCGAGCTC
>Ga0136622_10000093_pt1 | contig 32275 bp, 41 predicted proteins | sample AntDrymUQ4482106_2_FD_104803 | JGI IMG/M metagenome (GOLD analysis project Ga0136622, IMG submission 104803) | Polar desert sand microbial communities from Dry Valleys, Antarctica - metaG UQ448 (21.06) | ecosystem: Environmental > Terrestrial > Soil > Desert | place: Antarctica: Dry Valley...
CGCCTGCGCCCCCGGGACCGTTCGAGGTGGACGACGACATCGAGGGCGCTCCACAGCTGGCGCCTGACGGTCTCGGCGGCAAGCGCACCCCGGCCCGACAGCGCCAGCGTCTCCAGCCGCCACATCGCCTCGTCGGGGCCGTTGGCGTGGACGGTCGACATCGATCCGGCGTGACCGGTGTTGATCGCCTGGATCATGTCGAGCGCCTCGGGCCCCCTTACCTCGCCGACCACGATGCGGTCGGGACGGAGCCTGAGGGCATGGCGAACCAGCGTGCGCAGGGTGATCTCGCCCGCCCCTTCGGCGTTGGGTGGGCGTGCCTCCAGCCGGACCATGTGGCCGGTCGCCTTGAGCTCGGCCGAATCCTCGATGACCACCACCCGCTCGGTGGCCGGGATCTCACCGGCGAGGATGTTGAGCAGGGTGGTCTTGCCCGACCCGGTTCCCCCCGATACCAGCAGGTTGCGCCGCTCCGCCACCGCCCCCCTGAGCAGGGCGGCGGCTTCGTCGTCGGCGCCGCCGGCGGCGACCAGGCCGTCGAGGTCGACCACCGCCGCCGTGAACCGCCTGATGGCCACCACCGGGCCGTCCACCGATGCCGGGGGGATGATGGCGTGGAGCCGAGACCCGTCCGGGAGCCGGGCATCGACCGCCGGGCTGGAGCGGTCGAGACGCAGCCCCAGGGGGGCGATGACCCGTTCGACGGCGGCGGTGACCTGCCCGGGCCGGGCGAAGCGGATCGGGCTGCGGAGGAGCGACCCGGCACGCTCGATCCAGACCGATCCGTCGGCGTTGACCAGGACATCGCTGATCGAGGGATCGGACAGCAGCGGCTCGAGCGCACCAAGCCCCACCAGGGCGTCGGCCACCTCGACGGCGACACCGGTCGGCGCCAGCGGCGCCTCCTCGGGGAGCAGGTGCCGGACGGCGTCCTCGACCGCACCCCGCTCCAGCGGGACGTCACCGGCCAGCATCCGCTCCACCAGGCGGTCGATCACGGCCACGGAAGCTCCCACACCCGTCTCCAGTGGCGGAGCCAACGCGACGGACCGGGGCGGCGACCCTCGAGCAGGCAGCGGACGGCGCCGGGCCCGGCCCGCGGCAGCACCACCGCCGGCGGGGGCAGATCGACCGCCCACGGCCCCCGCTGGTAGACAGCAGGGGTGGACGGGTCGACCGGTCGGCCCGGTACCAGTGGATGGACCGGTACCACCCGGGGACCGTCCGGTCTTGGCCCCGGTGGGTGGCGCAGCACCACCCGGGGCCATCCGGCGATGAGGGCGTCGATGATCTCGGCCGCCTCGCCTGCGGTGATCCCACCGTTGGCGAGCACGGCGACCCCCCGCCGGGTGGGGTACAGTTGGCGCTTGGTGGGCCCGTCCCGGACCAGCGCCGCCAACGTCCCCGCCCGCCGGTAGTCGGTGCCCTCGGGGTCGACATCGACCACCAGGGCGGTGCCGGCAGACGCCGCCAGCGCCAGCGGAGCGACGGCGCCGAGCACGGCGTCGTCGGGGCACCAGATGCCGAGCACGGTCATGATCCACTCCCTCGGTCGACGGTCCGGGGAAGTTCTCATCAACGTAGGGAGCGGGTGTGACAGATTCAAGGGTGCCGGACAAACCGACCCGGATCGGAGTCACGTCACCCCGGCGCCGTACACTGGCGACGCCATGCAGCAAGCCGCCTTCTTCGACCTCGACAAGACGGTCATCGCCAAGTCATCGACCCTCGCCTTCGGCAAGCCGTTCTACAAGGCGGGTTTCGTGGGACGGCGGACCTTGGCCAAGTTCGGCTTCGCCCAGGTCTTCTACGTGCTGTTCGGCGCCGACGAGGGTCAGCTCGAGCGGGTCCGCGACCAGATGCTGCGGCTCACCGAGGGATGGCACCGCGCCGAGATCGAGCAGCTGGTCGAGGAGACCCTCCAGGACGTCGCCGATCCCCTGGTCTACGCCGAGGCGTTGACCCTGATCGACGAGCACAAGCGCGAGGGTCGCCGGGTGTTCCTGGTGTCGGCCAGCCCCGAGCAGATAGTGCGCCCCATCGGCCGCCACATCGGGGTCACCGAGATCATCGCCACCCGCATCAAGACCGACAGCGCCGGGTTCTTCCTCCCCGAGCTCGAGTTCTACGCCATGGGATCGGGCAAGGCGGATGCCATCAGAGCGCTGGCGGAGCGCCAGAACCTGGACCTCGAAGGGTCCTACGCCTACTCGGACAGCACCACCGATCTCCCGATGATGGAGGTGGTCGGCCACCCGGTGGCGGTCAACCCGGAGAAGGAGCTGCGCCGCATCGCCGAGGAGCGGGAATGGCCCATCCTCGAGTTCCAGCGCCCGGTCAGCCTGCGCACCCCGCTGCACCAGAACGTGCCCCTGATCTCGGGCGCCACCATCGGCGCAGCCGTCCTGGGCGGGCTGGTCACCATCGCCATCCTCCGCAAACGGGCCAACGGCGCCCGCTGAGCGGCAGGGGCTGGCCTACCGGAAAGGCGGGGTCTCGGTGTACACCAACGGCCCTGAGCACATCGAGGCGGTCAAGGTGGAGGCGCCGACGATCAAGACCGGGAAGGCGAGCCTCCAGTTCAAGCCCACCGATCCCATCCCCCGAGGATGCGCTGCGCCGGGTCATCCGCCACGCCGTCGAATCCTGAGCGCTCCCGCGGCCACCGCAGGTCACGCCCGCCCGGCGGTGCTCAGACGGGAATGGTCAGCGAGCCGTCCTCGCCCAGGGTGAAGCCGGGGTTGTGGGCGACCTCCCACGGGTGCCCGTCCGGGTCGCAGAAGATGCCGGTGTAGCCGCCCCAGGTGGTCGGCCCCGGCGGTCGGGTGATCGTTGCCCCGGCGGCGGTCGCCTCGGCGATCACCGCGTCGACCTCGGCCGCCGATCCCACGTTGTGGGCCAGGGCGAATCCTCCCCAGCCGCCGCGGTCGACCATACCGGCGTCCTCGGCCAGCGAGCGGCGGCTCCACAACGACAGCACCATCGGGCCGAGTTGGAAGAACACCGTCTCCTCGACGTCGAGCACCGGCTCCCACCCCAGCCGCCGGTAGAACTCCCGGGAGACGACGAGATCGGACACCCCCAACGTCACCAGGCTGATCCGCGGTTCCACGTCATTCCTCCTCGTCGAGACGGCTGGGCCGGTCCAGGTCGATCGGCGGTGGTGCGGTGGCCACCCCGGTCTCGCTGACGGCCCCGGTCGCCACCTCGGCGTCGGTGGCGCCCGGCCCGGAGCCGCCCTCGGCCCGCTTGGCGGCGATGCCCTCGGCTCGCGCCGATTCGATCCTCTCGGTGGTCAGCCGGGGGACCGCATAGAAGAAGACCACCAGGTAGGCGGCGGCACTGACCAGCCAGGGCAGCCGCAGGGCGAAAACCCGGTCGCTGACCTGCTCGCCGAACCACACCAGTAGCCCGCCGGCGGCGAGGCCGAGCGGCATCATCCCCCACCCGAAGAACCGGTACACCGAGTTGACCCGGCCCAGCAGCCGGTCGGGGATGATCGTCTGCCGCAACGAGACGGTGATCACGTTCCACACCACCGCAGCGAACGTCATCACCATGAACATCACCCAGGTGACCACCCACGACGAGGTGATCCCGATGACCAGCGAGGTGACCACGCTCGCCCCCAGGGTCAAATACAGGGAGGCGCCGCTACCCAGCCGGCGGCTGATCCCCGGAGCGAGCCAGCTCCCCACCACCCCGCCGATCGCTCCTCCGGTACCGAGCACGGCGAACAGGAAGGCGTCGACCTCCAGCACCTCCTGGGCGAACAGCACCAGGGTGGCGAAGGCGATCATCCCCAACCCGTTGAGGAACCCGAGGATGATCGCCATCGGGCGGAGAAGGGGGTGGCGCCACAGCCAGCGGAAGCCCTCACCGATCTCGGTCTTCCAGTTGACCCTCTCCCCGGTTTCCCGGCCACGGGTACGGAAGTCGCCGGACAGCATGAACACCAGCCCGGCGGCAACGGCGAAGCTGCCGGCGTCCACGAAGAAGGGCATGGCGAACGTCACCCCGATGAGGAGACTCCCCAGCGGGGGGCCGGCGAAGCTGTTGGCCACCATCTCGGCGCCCCACATCCGCCCGTTGGCGCTCTCCAGCGCCTCGGGGGCGACGATGGCGGGAAGGATGGTCTGGGCGGCGTTGTCCCGCAGCACCTCGGCGCACCCGAGCAGCAGGGTTGCCAGCAGCAGCACCGTGTAGAGGACGGCGTCGGTGGCGACGGCGGTGCCCGCCGCCGCTTGGTCCGGGGTGGGGAGGTCGTTCTCGGCGAGGACCACGAAGGCGACCGCCAGGGTCAGCCCGGCCCGGATGACGTCCATCAACACGATCAGCTTGCGGCGGTCGACCCGGTCGGTGATCACCCCGGCGGGCAGCGTGAACACCAGCCAGGGGAGCCGCTGAGCGACGGCGATCAGGGCGATGAGCAGCGGGTTGCGGGTGATGGCGCTAGCCAGCCAAGGGTAGGCGACGAAGCCGATGCCGTCGCCGAGGTTGGAGACGACGCTGGCGGTCCACAGCTTGGCGTACTGCGGTCCCAGCCGTGCCTTCGGATCCGCGGGACGCTCGGTGGTGATGTCGCTCACCGACCCTCCTTGGGCCGATCCCTCAAGGCGGGGCGGACCGTCGGGTAGATACCGGCGATCAACCCGTAGACGGTGTCGCCGCCTCGGGGCAATGCCGAGAACTCGACGGTGAGGTCGTGGAGCCGCTCGGAGAAGGCCTCGGCCTGCTCGCTGGTCAGCCGCACGTGGCGGAGGGTGAACATGGGCAGCGGGTCGTCCACGCCGACCTTCCCGGTCGCCGACGCCTCGGCCGCCTCCTCCATCGCCTCACCCAGCATGGGGTTGGGGTACTGTCCGCCCAGGTAGTCGCCCTTGATGACGATGGTCCGCCCCACCCGGCCGTAGTACTTGGCGGTGAGCGCCCGCACCTGCTTGGTGGCGACCACCCGCACCAACCCGGCCGTCTCGAGCACCTTGAGATGGTGACCGGCGGTGCCCTTGGGGATGCCCAGCACCTCGGCCAGCTCCGTGGTGGTGGCGGCCCGTTCGAGCACGAGGTCGAGGATGGCGCTGCGGGTGGGGTGCCCGATTGCCTTGAGCTGGGCCGGGTTCGACGCCTCGACGTACTCGTCGAGGTCGTAGCCGGGCCCGGCTGGGTCCGGGCTCATCGGGAGAAGGGCATCTTCGGGCGGCATTTCCCGAATAGTCGGCTATTCCCGACCGTTTGTCAAGGGCAGATCTGTGTGCGTCCAACACCCCTTATCGCCTGCCCGTTGTCAGGTCCGATGGAACGATCGACCTCCACCGGATGCCGGAATCCGTACGGTCGGTCAACCGTCCAGCGGGTGCCGCCAGTCGAGTCCTGGAAAGCGGGCAAAGTCGGCGTCGGTCGTTATCCAAGTGCTGCCGGTCTCGATGGCCAGCGCGGCGTGGTAGGCGTCGGCCACCAACGATCCACGCACCCGTCCCTGCCGGCAACACGCCTCGAAGATCCCCCAGTGCCGAGGACCCGGACGCATCGGCAGGCAGTTGGGTCGCGAGCGGAGCGCCGCGATGAACCCGAACGCCTCCTCCAACGAGCTGGGGGTGTCGAAGATCCGGGGATGGGTCGCCACCCGGACGAACCCGCTGCAGACGAGCTCGCTCAGCCCGAACGGGGACGCCTCCTCGACGGTTGTCTGCAGCCACCGGCGATACTCGCGGTGGCGATCGGTCCCGGTCTTGTGGGCATACACCAGGACGTTGACGTCAAGCAGGTACATCGCCCTCGATCAGGTCCAACAACGCCGCGGTGTCGTCCAGATCGACTCCGGGGAGGGGCCGGCCAGGGTTGGCGGGCAGGTCGACCGATGCGAGGGTCTCGGGAGTCCGGGCGGCGAGGCTGAGGCGAAGGGCGTCCTCGATCACCGAGGTGAGCGTGCGACCGGTACGGGCGGCCCGCTCCTTGGCGGCCCTCATCAACTCCGGATCGAGGTTCAACGTGGTACGCACGCAGATAAGCATACCCCGGTTGCAGTTCTCTGCCGCGCCGCCAGTTCAGAGCACGCGGAAGACGCCGGCCCTCACTCCGGAGGGCGAACCCGTGAAGGGTCGACGCCGCGTGTCGTCGCCCCACGCCGTCAGTATGGCCGGACGACCCCGCCGGCGAGTTCTCCGGCGGCCCTACCATCATCCGACGCGACCCCCCGGGTGATCCGTTGAGCCGGCCGAGAACCCTGTTCGACAAGGTGTGGGACGACCATGTGGTGGTCGCCGGGGGCGGCGGCGAGCCCGACCTGCTGTACGTCGACCTTCACCTGATCCACGAGGTCACCTCCCCGCAGGCCTTCGAATCGCTGGCCCTGTCGGGGCGCACGGTTCGCCGGCCCGATCTGACCCTGGCCACCGTCGATCACGGGGTCCCCACCGAGGGTCGGGCGCTGGGGATCAGGGACCCGCTGTCCAAGCGGCAGATCGACACCCTGGTGGCCAACTGCGTGGCCAACGGGATCACCGTGTTCGGGATCGACGACCCCCGCCAGGGGATCGTCCACGTCATCGGTCCCGAGCAGGGGATCACCCAGCCGGGGATGACCATCGTGTGCGGCGACTCGCACACCTCCACCCACGGTGCCTTCGGGGCGCTCGCCTTCGGGGTGGGGACCTCCGAGGTGGAGCACGTGCTCGCCACCCAGACGCTGGCTCAGGCCAAGCCCCGGTCGATGGCGATCACCGTCGACGGCAACCTTCCCTTCGGGGTCACCGCCAAGGACGTCATCCTGGGGATCATCGCCCGCATCGGGGTCGGCGGCGGGGTCGGCTCGGTGATCGAGTATCGGGGATCCGTCATCGAGAGGCTGTCGATGAAGGGCCGGATGACGGTATGCAACATGTCGATCGAGGCCGGCGCCCGGGCCGGGATGATCGCCCCCGACACCACCACCCTCGCCTACCTCAGGGACCGGACATACGCCCCCAAGGTACCGGCGTGGGACCGGGTGGTGGCCTACTGGCGCACCCTGGCCACCGACCCGGGGGCAACCTTCGACCGCACCGTCGACATCGCCGCCGCCGACCTCGCCGTACGTGCCGTGGGGAACCAACCCGGCGCAGACGGTACCGGTGGACGGCGCCGTCCCCTCCCCGGACGACTTCGCCGATCCGCTGGAGCGCGATGCCGCCGCCAGGGCCCTGGCCTACATGGACCTCGCCCCGGGCACCATGGTCACCGAGATCCCCATCGACCGGGTCTTCTTCGGGTCGTGCACCAACGCCCGCATCGAGGACCTCCGGGCCGGCGCCGCCGTGCTCGAGGGCCGCAGCGTCCACCCCGACGTCAACGCCATGGTGGTCCCCGGGTCGGGTCTGGTGAAGCTGCAGGCGGAGGAGGAGGGGCTCGACCGCATCTTCAAGGAGGCCGGGTTCGAGTGGCGCGACGCCGGCTGCTCGATGTGTCTGGGGATGAACCCGGACATCCTCTCCCCCGGCGAGCGCTGCGCCTCGACCTCGAACCGCAACTTCGAGGGACGGCAGGGACGGGGCGGGCGGACCCACCTGGTGTCGCCGCAGATGGCGGTGGCCGCCGCCGTCGAGGGCGGTTCGTCGACGTGAGGACCTGGTCGTGAACCCGGTCACCGTGGTCACCGGGACGATGGCGCCGCTGCCGAGGGCGAACGTCGACACCGACCAGATCATCCCCAAGCAGTTCCTCAAGCGGATCGAGCGCTCCGGCTTCGGGCCCTACCTGTTCTTCGACTGGGCCCGTGACGAGGAGGGCGAACCGGTGCCGGAGTTCGTCCTCAACCGGCCCGGGTACCGGGCGGCCAAGGTTCTGGTGAGCGGTCCCAACTTCGGTTCGGGATCGTCGCGCGAGCACGCCCCGTGGTCGCTGGAGGATTGGGGCTTCCAGGCGGTGGTCGCCCCCTCGTTCGCCGACATCTTCTACAACAACTGCATCAACATCGGGCTGCTGCCCCTGGCGGTCACCGAGCGGGAGGCGGCCCGGCTGGCGGGGATCGCCGAGGACCCGGAGGCGGTGGTGACCATCGACCTGCCCGCCCAGACGATCATCGCCGACGGCTTCGAGGCGCGCTTCGAGATCGACCCGTTCGTCAAGCATCGCCTGCTCAACGGGCTCGACCCCATTGCCCTCACCATGGAGCACGCCGAGGCGATCGACCGCTTCGAGACCGACCGTCCCGTCTGGAAGCCCGCCACCGGCCGGTAGCCTCCGGTCCATGCAACAGAAGACCATCGACCTCGCCTCCGGCAAGAACTTCGCCGTGATCGCCACCCTGCTCCCCGACGGGCGGGCGCAGAGCCACGTGATGTGGGTCGACACCGACGGTGAGCACATCCTGATAAACACCGAGCGCCACCGTCGGAAGTTCCGCAACATCGAACGGGACCCGCGGGTGACCGTGACCCTGATCGACCGTAAGAACCCGTACAGCTTTGTCGAGGTCCGGGGCGAGGTGGTGGAGACGACCTTCGGTGACGCCGCCCGCCGCCACATCGACACGCTGTCGCAGAAGTACCACGGCCACGACTACGACGGCAAGATCCAGAGCGAACGGGTGATGCTCACCATCAGACCGGACCGCGAGGTGCTCCACTGACCTCGAGCCCCGGCGCCCCGCCGGCCACGCCGCCGACCCGTCACGAGCAGGCCGAGGCGATCCTCCGCCTGCGGGGCGGGAGGCTGGCGTCGCGCATGCTGGGGCGACGGGCCACCACCGCCGCCGATTTCGCCGAGGCGTTCAACCTGGAGCGGATCGACCTGGTCGCCGCCATCCCCGACCCGGGCACCCTGCTCGGTCTCGGCCGCAACCGGGCGGGCCCCGCCGACGGCCTCTACGTGATCGACCAGGGTGCCGGGGTGTACCGGGTCTACCGCCAGGAGCGGGGCGATGCCCACGACGAGACGGTCGGCGACTTCGACCGGGCCCGGGAGGCGGCCATCGATCGGCTGATCCAGCTCGGCGGCATCCCCTTCACCCCGCCAGGGTGACCAGGTCGCCAACCGCCACTCGGAGCGGCTCCCGGATCCGGCCGACGTCGAGGAGGAACCCGCGGGTGCCCTCGTCGAGGTAGTCCATCTCGTCGGCCACGTGGTGACGGTCGGCCCGGTGGGGTAGCCCGAGCAGGAACGAGGTGAACTCGAGGCACGGCGTCGCCACCCGGGGGTTGGGTAGCTCGGTCCGGTTGACCACCACCCCCTGCCCGAGGTCGAGGGCGGTCCACCGGCGGTGAGTGTCGACGACGATGTTCTCGCCGGCGATCCCCAGAGGCACCTCCCCGAACCGTGCGGAGATGGCGGCGTAGTGCGAGGTGAACCCGATCGACAGCGGACGCAGCCCCCTCGCCCGGGCGAACGGATGATCGGCGTGGTGGGCGTCGACCATCCACCCGCCATCGGCGGCGCCGAGAACCCCCTTGGGGGTGATGATCACCTCGGGAACCCCGAGCAGGGGGGTCGGATCGTACCGATGGTCGTACTTCAGGGTGGAGCGCTGGATCTGGAGCAGGGCCACCCGACCCACCACCCGGTCAGCCACGGTCGAACCCGAGGACGGCGTTGAGCCGGTCGGGACGGTCGGTGACGATCCCGTCGACCCCGACGTCGAGCATCCGTCGCATGTCGTTCTCCTCGTTGACGGTCCACACGTGGACCTGGGCGCCGGCGGCGTGCACCGCGTCGATGAACCGGCGGCCGATGGGCAGTGCCCTGTTGTCGAACGGTACCTGGTAGGCGACCGGGCCCCGGGGGGCGGGGAGGCCCACCCGGGAGGCGACCAGCGCCCGGGCCGTGGTGCGCGGACCGGCCGAGGTGGCGACGGCGTCCCTGGTGATCCGCCGGAAGCGGGCGATCCTGGCGTCGGAGAAGGCGGCGATGAGCACCGAGTCCCGGCGCCGGGTGCGGCGGACCACCTCGGCCACCGCCCACTCCATCCGGGGCGACTTCAGATCGATGTTGAAGTGGACATCCGGCCAGGCGGCGAGCACGTCGTCGAGCCGGCTGATCCCCACCCCCGTCCCCCGCCGCGGGTATCCCTGGTCGGCCCCGAACGACCAGGCGGCGTCGAGATGGCGCAGGTCATCCCACGCCCAGGCGTCGACCCTGCCCACCCCGTTGGTGGTGCGGGTCAGGGTCGGGTCGTGGAGCACCACCACCACCCCGTCAGCGGTGATCTGCACATCGGTCTCGATGTACCGGTACCCGAGATCGACGGCACCCTGGAAGGCTACCGCGGTGTTCTCCGGCCACAGCACCCGCGAGCCGCGGTGGGCGAACCGCAGCGGATGCTCCAGGGCGAGATACGGATGCATCACGGCAGGGTATCCCCGCTGCGGCGTGATACGGCTGACCCGATCGAGGTCGCCACGATTGCGGCGAGCTCTCTGAGGACCCACACGGCGCGGCACACCCCGACCGTCGGGGTAGTTTTGCCGCCATGGCTCGGGGCGACCGGCGACGCATCCTCAAACGGGCGGCTGTCGTCGTCCTGGTGCTGTTCCTCGCCATCCAGGCGGTCCCCTACGGGTGGTGGCATGAGAACCCGCCGGTGGTCGCCGCGGCGCAATGGCCGGATCCGGAGGCCGAGGCCATCGCCCGCGCCGCCTGCTACGACTGCCACGGCAACGAGAGCCGCTGGCCCTTCTACAGCTACGTGGCACCGATGTCGTGGCTGGTGCGGCGTGATGTCGAGCAGGGGCGGGAGGAGCTGAGCTTCTCGGACTGGGACGCCGGTGAGGCCGATGACGCCATCGACAGCATCGAGGAGGGCGAGATGCCCCCGTGGAGCTACACCATCATCCATCGCGACGCCGCCATGTCACCCGAGGAGATGGCAATCGTCGTCGACGCGCTCCGGCTGATGGAAGCGGCCGATTGAGAGCCGCTCTTGGTCGAGGCGAGGGCGCCCGGAACGGATCAGCATCGCCATGCGGTCATGTATCACATGTGATACGCTCCGGCCAATGACCAAACCCGAGATCAGCATCCGTGAGCTCCGTAACCACGGCGGCGAGGTCATCGACCGGGTCGCATCCGGCGAACACCTGATCGTCACCCGCTCGGGCAAACCTGTCGCCGAGCTCCGCCCCCTACCGAGACCACGACTGAACGCTGCCGTCGTGCTCGAACGCCGAGCCCGACTGCCTCATGTCGACCCGACCCGCCTGCGTGAGGACCTCGACGCCATCCTCGATCCGTCATTGTGACCCAGCCGTCGCCCGGCCGAGGGGGATTACTCGACACCAGCACCCTCATCCTGTTGGCCCGGATCGACGATGCGGTAGTCCTGCCCGACGAGCCCTCGATCTCCACCATCACCCTGGCCGAGCTGTCGGTCGGACCCCTGGTGGCTCGCACCGACGAGGAGCGGGCTGCGCGCCAAGCCCACCTGCAACAGGCAGAGGCCGACTTCGACCCGCTCCCATTCGACACCGATGCGGCCCGGGCCTTCGGGCGAGTCGCAGCCTCACTGCACCGAGCAGGACGCAAGACGACGGCTCGTGCATACGACGCCATGATCGCCGCGGTCGCCATCGCCAACGACCTCCCCCTGTACACGTGCTACCCCGACGACTTCACCAATATGGAAGCACTCCAGGTGATGCCGATCCCCCATCCAGACACCACGGCCCCAAGACACGGCGACTGAAACCGCGACTCGTTGGTTTGGCGCCCGGCTGTCCTTGCTCGCCTGCGGCGATCGGATCAGCTACCCCTCCCGGTTCTCTTTCCCCTCCCAATGGGAGGAGTGCCGCGGCTCTGCGAGGCGGGGTGGGGTGGGGTGCCGAGGCTCTGCGAGGCGGTGGGATGCCGAGACCCCCTTGCGGCGCGGTCCGGTTGCCTCCCCCCGCCGGTACTTTTCCCCTCCCATTGGGAGGGTTGCCGGGGCTCTGCGAGGCGGGGTGGGATACCGAGACCCCCGGCGGCCGGGTCAGTCGTCCATCTTGTCCTTGGCTGCGTCAGCGGCGTCGGATGCGGTGTCCTTGGCTGAGTCGGTGATGTCGCCGGTCTTGTCCTTGGCCTTGTCCCAGGCATCCTCGAGCTTGTCACCGGCCGACCCGGCGGCGTCCTTCGTCTTGTCCCAGGCCGTCTCGGCCATGTCGCCGGCCTTCTCGGCCACGTCCTTGGCCACCTCCTGCGCCTTGGCCGCGGTCTCCTTGGCCCGATCCATCATCGAGCCACCGGCGGCAGCGGCATCTCCTCCGGCGTTGGCGGCGGTGTCCTTGCTACCGCCGAAGAAGCTCTTCAGCTTGTCGAGTATCGACATCGTCTCTCCTCCATCGTTCGGACGGCCGATTGTACGGGACCGTCAAGGGTCGGAACGGAACGGCTCAACGGCGGTGGCGAATGCGCCCTCGGAGACGGCGGCGGCCACGGTCTCGATCAACGGCCCCGGAGGCCGGTCATCGGTGAGCGGCGGGACCAGCGATCGGACCACCCGATGGACGGCGGCGGTGCCCGTGCCGGGACGGAGCGGGGCGCGGTGGTCGACACCCTCGGCGCCGCAGATCAGCTCGATGGCGAGCACGTTCGCCACGTTGTCGATCACGTCGCCCAGCTTGCGCCCGGCGCCCCACCCCATCGAGACGTGGTCCTCCTGGAGACCCGAGGTGGGCACCGAGTCGACCGAGGCGGGATGAGCCAGCACCCGGTTCTCCGCCACCAGGGCCGCCGAGGTGTACTGGGCGATCATGTAGCCGGAGGTGAGCCCGGGCCGCGAAGCCAGGAAGGGGGGCAGCCCCGACGACCGGTCGGGGTCGAGGATGCGGTCGGTGCGTCGCTCCGAGATCGACCCGAGCTCGGCGACGGCGATGGCCATGAAGTCGAGGGCGAAGGCCAGCGGCTGGCCGTGGAAGTTGCCGGCCGAGATCACGTCGTCGTCGTCGGCGAAAACGAGCGGGTTGTCGACCACGGCGCCGAGCTCGCGCTCGAACACCCCGCGGGCGTGGGCCAGCGTGTCGACCACCGCCCCGTGGACCTGGGGGGCGCAGCGCAGGCTGTAGGCGTCCTGGACGGCGTGGACGAAGTCGTCGGCGTGCGACGAGTTGATCTCCGAGCCTTTGAGCAGCGCCGCCATCAGCGCCGCCGACCGACCCTGGCCCGGATGGGTGCGGAGCCGGTGGATGCGCGGGTCGAAGGGGCGGGCCGAGCCGAGCAGGGCCTCGATGGACATGGCGCAGGCGGCATCGGCGGTGACGGCGAGGATGTCGGCGGCGACGAGGCCGAGCACACCCATCGCCAGCATCCCCTCGGTGCCGTTGAGCAGGCTGAGGCCCTCCTTGGCCTCGAGGCGGAGCGGCTCGATGCCGTGGCGGGCCAGGACCTCGCCGGCCGGGGCGACGGCACCGTCGTCCCACAGCTCGCCCTCGCCGATGAGGGGAAGGGCGAGGTGGGCGAACGGGGCCAGGTCGCCGCTGGCGCCCACCGAGCCCTGCGAGGGAACCACCGGGAGCAGGTCGCGGTGGAGCAGGTCGAGGATGCGCTCCACCACCAGAGGCCTGACCCCGCTGTGGCCCTGCGCCAGGGTGCGGGCGCGGAGCAACATCATCGCCCGCACCAGCTCGGGCCCGAGCCGCTCCCCCACCCCGGCGGCATGGGAGCGGACCAGGCCGAGCTGGAGGTCGGCGGCCTGTGACGGCTCGATCCTGGTTCTGGCCAGGGCACCGAACCCGGTGGTGATCCCGTACACGGTGCGGTTGTCGGCGATAACCCGCTCCACCACGCCGCGGGCGGGGAGCATCCGCTCGGCCAGCCCGGGGCCGGGCACGGCGACGGCTCTGCGCTGCGCCACCGCCACGACGTCCTCGGGGGTCAACGGGTCGCCGGTGACGAGGATGTCGGTCATGGCGGGAATGTAGGCCATGGACCGGGCTGATGCCGCACCGGGTCAGAGGAGGAGGCGGTAGAACCTCCACAGGTCGTTGTCGATGGAAAGGACCTCGATCCCGAAGAAGCCGGCCTCGAGGGCGTATCCCTCCAGGGTGCCCGGCCGCATCACGGTCCCGGTTGCGGCCGACGGATCGTGCCGACGGCCCCGGCGTCGCCGCCGATGAACGTCACCCGGTCGGTGAGCCCGTGGGCGGCGGCGTGGTCGGTGGCGGCCTCGATGGAGGGAGCGTCGACGTCGTAGCCGTGGACGATCGCCCGCCGGTAGCCGAGGGCGAGCCCGATCGACGACCATCCTTCGCCGCACCCGATGTCGGCGACGCGGGCGCCTCCGGTCAGCCGGTCGTGGATCTCGGGGGCCTTGGGGAACCAGTCGGTGGTCATGGCGTGGAGGAACCAGGGCCGATTCATCTTCGCCTGCCCGGTCCGCATGTCCTCGCCGAACTCCCGCCACCCGACCCCGCCGCCGTGGCGGGTGCCTGTGGGGCATGACCGAGGGCGGCGGGGATCGGTACGCTGAGGACCGATGCCCATCCACGACCTCACCGACCCGGGACCGCTGCGCGCACCCGCCTTCGTGGTCGCCTTCGAGGGATGGGTCAACGCCGGCTCGGCGGGCACCATCGCAGCAGACGCCCTGGCCGGAGAAGGCCCGGTCATCGCCCGCTTCGACCCCGATGCACTGTTCGACTACCGGGTGAACCGACCGGTGGTGGAGTTCATCGACGGGGCGATCGACACGGTGGAGTGGCCCACGATGCAGCTCCGCCACCGGTCGCTCCCCGAGCGCGATCTGCTGGTGCTCAGCGGTACCGAGCCCAACTGGAACTGGCGACGGTTCTCCCGGGAGGTCGCCGAGCTGGAGAAGTCGCTGGGGGTGACCGAGCACATCTCCATCGGGGGCATTCCGTGGGCGGCAGCGCACACCCGCCCGGTGTCGATCATGACCACGGCGTCGAGCGTTGATCACCTCCCCGAAGGGGCCGAGCGTCCCGAAGGGCTGCTCCGGGTCCCGGGAGCCGCGGTGACCGTGGTCGAGCACGCCGCACTCGAGGCCGCAATCCCCACGGTCGGGTTTTGGGCCCGGGTCCCCCACTACCTGGGGGCGAGCTTCGCCGCCGCAGCCCTGGCGTTGGTGGAGCGGGTGTCGGCGCATCTCGGAGTGACCAGCGACCTCACCGAGCTCGCCACCACGGCGGCGGATCAGATCGCCGAGCTCAACACGATCGTCGAGGGACGACCGGACGTGCTGACGATGATCCGCCAGCTCGAAACCGGCGGCGAAGGCAACGGGGTGATCTCCGGCGAGGCCTTGGCCGCCGAGATCGAGCGCTTCCTCCGCGGCCAGGGCCCCGACCAGGTGTAAGGCGAACCTAAGGTTCCACGTACCCCTGGCGAGTACCAATCCGCTGAAGTTCGAGAACGACGCCGCCTCGGGCGACGGCGATTGACGTTGGTTTCGGTGACTCGACCTTCCCCGTCCGAAATCTGTCACTCGCCCGGTGCATCATGCGATCCATGTACACCGAAGCCGACAAACAACTAGCACAACTGGCTGCCGGGCAAGGAGGCGTGGTTCTCCGTTCCCAGGCCTTCGCGGTCGGACTGACCCGGAGCATGGTGCAGCGCAGGATCGTCTCGGGGGCCCTGATCAAGGCCAGCCCGGGCGTGTATCTGCTGCCGGGCCACGCCTACACCCTCCGATCGGTACTGCGAGCCGTCACAGCCGCGCTCCCGGCGGTCGTTTCACACGAATCTGCGGCAGAGACTCACGACCTTCCGTACGTGAAACGAGGGCTCGTGGTGGTCACCGTTCCGATCCGGACCACGCACACCTTTCCGGGGGTCGTCGTCCATCAATCGACCGATGTCCTTCCGCACCACATCACGGAGGTCGGCGGGCTGAGGGTCACGAACGTGCCCCGCACCATCTTCGATCTGGCCGCCCGCATGCGCGGCCGGCGGTTGCAGATGCTGATCGAGCAGGCGGTCGTCGAGCGGCGCTGCTCGTGGGAGGACCTGGTCGGGGTTCGAGATGAGCTCGCCCGCCGTGGCAGACCCGGATCGACGTTGTTCCGGACCGTGATGAGCGGGATCGGCCCCGGCTTGGCGGTCGCAGAGAGTGCCCTCGAGGTACGCGGCTTGAGCCTGCTGGAAGACGGCGGGATGCCGGAACCGGTCCAGCAGTTTCCCTTCCCGTGGCGCGAGGCTGGGGAGGGTCGGATCGACCTGGCCTACCCAGAGGCCCGGGTGATCGTTGAGCTCGACGGGCGACGTTGGCACAGCCGCACGGACAGCTTCGACATCGACCGCGAACGCGACCGCGCCGCTCAGCTGGCTGGCTGGAGGGTGTTCCGGTTCACCTGGCACCATCTCGAGGCCAACCCGGAAGAGTTCATCGCCACCGTGGCGCAGGCCCTCGCTCAGCAGGCGGCCTGTTGATGGACACGGCGTTGGAGCGGCTTGGCGAACCAGCATCGTCGCCCGACCGACGCCATCTCGCAGCTCCTCGGCGGCAGCGCATCGCCCGACTTCAACCTGAGCGGATCTACTCGGCACTGGCGCTCACAACCCGGGATCCGCCACCAGGGCGCCTGGCGCCCAACCACAACCTGAGCGGCTCACAGCCCCGACCGCCCGCCATGGTCCGCCACCTCCGCGCCGCACCCACATCTACGGCCGGCGGTGGTCGATGCGTCTCGCGCCGAGGAAGGTGGCCAGGCTGCTGAGGACCGGATCGATCCGGGAGGTGTCGCCCCAGGCGCCGAGCACCTCGAGGGTCCCCGTCTTGCGGTGGAAGCGGGGCTCGATCCGGCCCACCAGCCGGTCGCCCACCAGGATCGGGAGCACGTAGTAGCCATACTCCCGCTTCGCCTTTGGCACGTACATCTCCAGTCGGTAGCGAAAGCCGAAGAGCGCCTCGGCGCGGTCCCGGTCGTGGATCAGGCGGTCGAACGGCGAGAGGAACGTGACTCGGTCGGGGACGGGACCATCGGCGGCGTCGGGGTGCGGCTCCCACCCGGATGTGGTGGGGCGGACACCGAGGGCGCGGAACCGCTTGTCGGCGATCACCCGTTCCGCTTCCGCCAGGGGGACGGTCGGGGTCTCCGGGTACCACGCTTCGCCGAGGTGCCAGAGCCGCTGCCCGTCACGCCGGCCGACGATGGCGACCGCCCCGCGGCCGTGCAGGTACCCGAGCATGTCGGTGACGCCCCGACCGCCCGTCCAGCCGTGCGACTCCCTGGGCGTCACCGAACGATCCTCGATCTCGCGGGCCAGCAGCGGCCCGCGCCGCCCCAGCTCGGCCAGCAGGTAGCGCCGGAACCGAGCGTTGACCTCGAGGAACTCGGCGCCTCGCCGCTCGTGGGCGTATCTCCCCCGACGACGCCGCATCCGCGCCCGGACCAGCGGCAGGTCCTCGATGGGCCAGATGAACGCACCCCACTCGAACAGGGCCTTGTCCTCCCAGAGCAGCCGATCGAGCTCGGCGACGTCGTACGGTCCCAGCCTGCTCCACAGGACGAGCTGCTGAGGTGGGGCGACGGTGGAGATCGGGTCGATCTGCAGGAAGCCGAGGCGACGGACAGTGTCGAGGATGCCCGACGCAGATCCGTCGAGGAGCTGGGCGCGCACCGCGATCCGGCGCGCCTCGTCCGGAGAGACCAGCGTCACCTCTCGACCCCGATCGGATCCCTACCCCCGAACATCAGCGGATCGCGTGTCACTGGGACACGCAGGAACCTCAGGTTCACCCGCGTCAGTCCAAGGTGGGGTTGCTCTGGCGGAGGCGGACCCTGACGTCGAGGCGCTCTAGCTGCTGAGGGGTGTACTTGTGGGCACCGGGGACCTCGTGCTCGGCCAACCATGCCCTGATGTCGGCCGCTACCTCGGGCTCGGTCCGGTGGTGGATCTGCGCCAGCAGGCTGCGGGCGGTCAGCGCAGGGATCCGCTCCAGGATCTCGTCCCACGATCCCTTCACCGACTCCCAGGCGTATGGCCCGGTCTCCCGCACCCCCACCATCTGGGCCATGGTATGGGCGACGTTGTGGCTGCGGATGCGGCCGTCCGTTGCCATCGCCACCGTCTCGTCGACGGCGGCACGATCAGGGACAACCGCCATGGCGGACCGGAAGCGCTCCTCGTCCTGGGGGTTCTCAGCATGCTGGAAGGCGCGCACCAGGTCGGCGTGGACCGCCCGATCGCCATCGGAGGCCACGATCCCGAGCACGGCGGCGGCGACCTCGCCGTCGAGCTCATCCGTGCCATCGAGCAGGTCGCCAAACAGACGGCGGGCCTCGGCGATCGTCTCCGGATCCTTCCCAAGGCCTCCGAGCGCCCGCAGCACGGTCCCTCGGAACCTGCGCTCCAGGTCGGTCTCGCCTGGCGCGGGCGCCCATCCCAGCCGCTCCGCCACCGGGCCCACCAGCGAACGGACGAACGTCCCCAGATCGTTACGGACATCGGAGGACACCGCCCGGTCGATCTCGGCCAGACCGCCGAGGGTGACCTCCCATACCGACGGCTCGGTCTCGTCGGCGAGGTGACGGACCACGTGGAGGAACCGGCCCGCCTCGAGATCGCCGGCCAGCACCCCGGCCAGGGTGTCGGCGACGATGGCATACCGTTCGGCAGGCTCAAGCCCTGGCAGGTCCTCCACGATCCGCTCAGCGAGGTCGTGCGCGTAGGTGACCCGGTAGTAGCCCTGGCCACCGGCGTTGACCACCAGCCCATCGCCCGCCTCGATGGTGGTGTCCTCCTCAACAACCAGCCTCCCCTCCCCGGCGCCGCTGCGGTACAGGACGGGCACCTTCCACCGCTTGTCGCTGCCGCCGATGAACTGGAAATGCTGCTGAGCCAGCCGGTAGCCACCGTCCTCGCGGGTCACGTCGATGCGGGGGTGGCCGCCCTGGAGGATCCAGGTGTCCATGATCTCGCCCACCGGCTCGCCCGACTCGGCCTCGAGCGCGGCCCACAGGTCGGCGGTCTCCGTGTTGCCGTAAGCGTGGGTCTTGAGATAACGGGAGATGCCGCGGCGGAAGGTCTCCTCGCCGATGTACTGCTCCAGCATGCGCAGCACCGAGGCGCCCTTCTCGTAGGTGAGGACGTCGAACATCTCGTTTGCCTCCTCGGGGGAGGCGACAGGGAACTCGATGGGCCTGGTGGTGGCCAGTCCGTCGACATCCATCGAGGCGTTGCGGTCCGACCCGAACGACAGCCAGCGCTCCCAGTCGGGGCGATAGGCGGCGATGCATTTCATCTCCATGAAGGTGGCGAACGCCTCGTTGAGCCAGATCCCGTTCCACCACTTCATCGTCACCAGGTCGCCGAACCACATGTGGGCCAGCTCGTGGGCGATGACGTCCGCAACCCGCTGCAGCTCGTTCTGGGTGGCCCGCTCCGGGTCGACCAGCAGCACCGACTCGCGGTAGGTGATAGCCCCCAGGTTCTCCATCGCACCGAAGGCGAAGTCGGGGATCCCGATCATGTCGACCTTGTCCCCGGGATAGGGGATGTCGTAGTAGTCGGCGAGGAAGCGGAGAGCGAAGGCGCCGGCGTCGAGGGCGAAGTCGGCGAGGTGGATCTTGCCAGGCACCGATACGATCCGCAGCGGCACCCCGTCGACGTCGTGCCACTCGGTGGCCTCCATCTCGCCCACCACGAAGGCGACCAGGTAGGTCGACATCTTCATCGTGGTGCCGAAGCGGACCCTCCGCCGCCCGTCCTCCGTCGTCTCGTCGGCCACGATCGGCGAGTTCGACACCACCTGCAGCCCCTGATCGACCACCATCGTCACGTCGAACGTGGTCTTGAGGTCGGGCTCGTCCCAGCAGGGGAAGGCGCGGCGGGCCTCGGTGGCCTCGAACTGGGTGGTCGCCAGGACGTGCTCGACACCGTCGTCGTCCTTGTACACCGACCGGTAGAAGCCGCGCAGTTGATCGTTGAGGATCCCGGTGAAATCGAGGCGGAGTTGGTACCCGCCCGCCTCCAACTCGGTGTCGAAGGCGACGGTGGCCCGCTCCCGGTCGGGGTCGAGGGAGGCGGTCCCGTCCCATCGGGACCCGTCGTCGGCCACCAGGTCGGCACCGGTGATCTCCAGCTCGGCGGTGTTGAGGACGAGCCGGTCGGTGGGCTCGACCAGGTCGATGTCGATCACGGCGCGTCCGGTGAAGGTGGCGGCGGCGAGGTCCGGCTCCAGAGTGAGGTCGTAGTGCGAGGGGGCGGCGATTCGAGGCAGCCGGTGATCGGCTTCGGTGGCCACGGGAGCTCCTGACGGCGGTAAGGGGGATCGATGCTACCGAGCCGGAACTCACCCCGATCTGGACCGGAGTAACTCAGACCGGCTTCCGGGCCACCAGCATTACCTCGTGGCGGCCCTCGGTCTCGCCCTCGACCAACGACACGATCTCCAGATCCGGCACCAGGGTCGCCGTCTCCCCGATCCCCACCAGGTGGGCGGGACCGGGGCGATCGGCGGGGTTGAGCACGGTTGGCTGGGCGAACACCAGGTAACCGCCCGGGGCCATCACCCCGGCGACAGACGCCAGCAACGGTCGATTGAGGTAGTGGTGGATCACGACGAGATCCCACGGACCGGCGGGGAGCGGCTCGGTCTCGAGGTCAATACACGTCGTCTCGATCTCAACCCCCTCGGCGGCGGCGTCCTCGCCAGCCAGTCGGAGCGCGGTGGGGGCGCCGTCGGCCAAGCTGACGTTCCAGCCACGCCCGGCAAGCCAGATGGCGTGACGACCCGCTCCCCCGGCGACGTCGAGCGCTCGCCCCGGTTCGACATCGAGGGCGTCGAGTGCGTCGACGATCGAGGCGGCCGGCTGTGTCACCCTGCGGCCCTCGGCCTGGTAGCGCTGCTCCCAGAGGACCCGCTCATCCGACCTGTCGATCTCCGATCCCAAGTCGAACACGCTACTCGCGGTCAGGGCCGAGGGGTGAGTCGATCTGGCGACGTTCGTCCTCCCGATTAGTTGGGGTGGGCGACGCTCCCGACGTAGATATAAGGAAGAACAGATGCGCAGACGTCTACTGCTTACCGCAGCCTGCCTACTCATGGCCTCGCTGGTAACTCCGGCGGCCACCGCTCAACCCCCCGAATGTGAGACCGACCCCAACGCAACCGTGGAGGAACTGCTCGAGTGTGTCACCCTCGAAGGGACGTTCGACCACCTCCAGGCGTTCCAAGAGATCGCAGACGATAACGGCGGCACCCGCGTGTCCGGCACCGAGGGCTACGACGCCTCGGTCGACTACGTGGTCCGCCGCATGGTCAGGGCCGGGTACAAGGTGCGTACCCAGGCGTTCGTGTTCAACGCCTTCCGCCAGCTTGGCCCGTCGACCCTCACCCAGAACGCACCGGATTCGGTGACGTACGTCGAGGACGTCGACTATGCCGTGATGAGCCAGAGCGAACCCGGCGATGTGACCGCAGACGTCACCGCCGTCGACATCATGCTTGGCGCCGGCAACGCTTCTACCTCCGGCTGCGAGACCGACGACTTCGACGGGTTCCCTGCGGGCAACATCGCCCTGATCCAGCGGGGCGCGTGCACCTTCGAGCTGAAGGCGGAGAATGCCGCCGCCGCCGGAGCGGTCGGTGTGTTGATCTTCAACCAGGGCAACACTCCCGAGCGTGAGGGGCTGATCGGCGGGACGCTGGGCGAGGGATACGATGGCGGGATCCCGGTGCTGGACCTCACCTACGCCCTCGGTGCCGAGCTGGCGGAGACCGTGGGGCTCAACATGACGATGGTCGTGGACGTTTTCCGCGGCCCCGCCACCACTTACAACGTCATCGCCGAGACCCGCGCCGGTGACCCCAACACGTGGTCATGGCCGGCGGCCATCTCGACTCGGTCGATGCCGGGCCCGGGATCCAGGACAACGGCTCGGGTAGCGCCGCCCTGCTCGAGGTCGCCGAGAACATGGCCAACCACCCGCCCACCAACCGGCTGCGCTTCGCATGGTGGGGGGCCGAGGAGTCCGGTCTGGTCGGCTCCACCCACTACGTCGACCACCTCAGCGAGCGGGCGCTCGGACAGATCGCCCTGTACCTGAACTTCGACATGGTCGCCTCGCCGAACTACATCTTCATGATCTATGACGGCGACGGCTCCGAGTTCGGTCTGGTCGGCCCTCCGGGGTCCGATGACATCGAGGCGACCTTCGAGTCGTTCTACGACGATCGGGGCATCCCGCGTGCCGCCACCGCCTTCAGCGGTCGGTCCGACTATCAGGCGTTCATCAACAACGGGGTCCCGGCCGGTGGTCTGTTCACCGGCGCCGAGGGGATCAAGACCGACGAAGAGGCCGCGATCTGGGGCGGGATCGCCGGTGAGCAGTACGACCAGTGCTACCACCTGGCGTGTGACACCATCGAGAACGTCAGCCCCGAGGCGCTCGACGTCAACATCGATGCCATCGCATACACCACGTTCCACTACGCCATGAACTTCGACGAGTTCCCCGAGCTGGCGGCGGCGACGTCCACCGCCGGGGCGGCCTCGGTGCCGGCGTGGACCACTGACCTCGCCACGTCCTGACCGACCACTGAGGTGGGCACGGGGGTCGCCCCACCGGGGCGGCCCCCCGGCCGCTGGGTCCGATCCGATCAGAACAGCGGATCGGTGATCATGAGGCCGGTTGGGTCCTCACCCAGGTTGGAGTAGATGGCGAAGATGATCAGCGCCGCCCCGGCCAGGGCGAGGTCCTTGTTGAACTGGACCATCTCCATGTACCGCATCTCGCCCTCGTCCGTCCAGAAGTGATGGATGCCGAAAGCCGTGATGAGGAGCAGCACGGCGAGGCCCAGTGCCGCCAGGTCGATCCAGATCCCGAGGATGATCCCCAACCCGCCGGCCAGCAGGCCGACACCGCTCAGCAGGACGAGGGGCCGGGCGGGCTTCATTCCGCGCGTCTCGCTGTAGCCGGCAATCGCCTCGGCGCCCATGAAGTGCCCCGCCACAGCACTCCCCACGAACAGCAGCCCATAGAAGATCCGTCCGATCAGCAGGACGATGTCCACATTCGACCTCCGGGGGGTGACCGCGGTATGAATGGTAGTCCGGCCCCGCCGCGGACCTCGGATCCGACACCGGCGCATCCCGGTCGACCGAGGAGCTACCGGTTCTGGACCTCGCCGGTCTTGACCACGCCCAGGTCGCCCGCCCGGCCCAGCAGGATGGCGTCGAGGGTGGCGGTGAGCAGCGGCGTGTTGACCGGGCCGGACACCTTGCCGACGATGGTGCCGTCCCGATCGACAAAGAACGTCTCGGGCACTCCGAGCAGCCCGAACTCGAGCGACGCCCGCGACCCCTGGTCAACTACATAGACGTAGGGCTCTCCCCTGCCCAGCTCGGCGAGGAAATCGAGCCCGTGGTCGGCCCTGTCCTGGACGAGCACCCCGACGAAGGTGACCCCGAGGTCCTGGTATCCGGCGGCGGTGTCTAGCAGCGCCTGGTGCTCGACCCTGCAGGCCAGACACCACGACGCCCAGAAGTTGATCACGGCGACCTCGCCCTCGAGGTCGGCGAAGGAGAAGTCACCGTCGAACTCGAGGTAGGGCAGGGTCAGGTCCGGAAGGGGTTGGCCGATCAGCGGCGACGGGGTGAGCTGGGGGTCGACCCCGAACCGGCTGGCGAACACCACCCCCAGCACCACGGCGAACAGACCCACCCCGGCCACGATCCAGAACGGGCGCGACGATCGTCTCGTGGCGGTGGTCTCCCCGGTCACGGCTCGATCCGGACGAGCATTGCCTCCGCCTCCAACCTGATCTCATCCGGGATGTCGTCGAAACCGAGCAGGGTGCGCAGCGGCTGAACCGCGCCGGCGGGGTCGCTCAGGCCATCTGCCCGGATGTTGGCCAGGTACCAGTACCCCTGGACGAAGTCCGGATCGATGTCGAGCGCCCGCTCCACGTAGGAGACGGCGACGTCGGGGCGGCCCGACAGATGGGTCATCCAGCCCACCGCCCCGAGGGCGGCGACGTTGTCCGGGTCCTGCTCGAGCACGATCAGGTAGTGGTCGACCGCCTGGTCGAACTCGCCGGCCACGAAGTACCGCTCCGCCAGCGCCAGCCGCATCCTGGTCACGTCGGGGTTCTGGGCGACCACCGCCTCCATCTCCTCGTCGGTGACGTTGGCGAGGTCGACGGCGCCGCTGACCACGTCGCCGGCGACGCCACCGACGGCGGGATCACCCGGGGCGCGGTCGGCGACGGTGTCGGCCAGGAGCACGCCGACCGCGGTCAGCCCGGCCAGCACCAGCAATGTCCCGGCCACCATCCGGCGACGATCGCGGCCGGCAGGGGGCGGATCCTCGGCCTCGGCCAGCTCGTCCCGGCGTCGCTCCAGCCCGGCCAGCTCGGTCCGGTAGGTTGCTCGGAGCCGGTCGGCGGTGCTCGGGTCGAGGTCACCGGCGGCCACCCCGGCGTCCACGTCGGCCAGGTCGACCAGCACCTGATCGACCTGATCGTCGAGCCGGGCCCGTTCCCCGGTCATGTCGTCTCCGGCTCGGAGCGGGTCGCCGCCAGCGGCGCCGGGTCGTCGGGGTGGCGGCGCCTCCGGTTGAGGATGGCGGCAACCCCGACCGCAGCCACCGCCACCGGGGTCAGCCACAGGGCGATGCCCCAGCCCTGGAACCGCGAGTCGAGCCTGACCCGCTCGGTGTAGCGGGCCACGAAGTAGTCGTAGATCTGGTCGTTCGACCATCCCTCGTCCACCTTGTCGACGATGAACGCCTGCAGGTCCCGCGCCACCTCGGCGGGGGCGTCGGCGATGGACTCGCCCGAGCAGAACGGGCAGCGGAGGTTGGAGGCGATGGCCCGGGCCCGCTCGGCGTCGGTCCTCGGCTCGGCGTTCCCGGGGAGCAGCCCCACCACGATCACCACGGCGGCGACGGCGGCGATCGCCCACCCCGCCCAGCGGCGCAGCTCAGCCATCCACGGTCACCACCGGCCCGGGGACGGGACGGGCGCTGGAGCGGCGGCCGGTCACCGACCACAGGCCGCCCGCCACCACGACCAGACCCCCGGCCCAGAGCAGCCACATCAGCGGGAACACCGAGACCGAGATGAGCAGCTCGGCAGAGTTGCCGCCGGCCAGGGTGACGTAGACGTCCTCGAGCAGCCCGGTGCGGACGTCGGGGGTGGCCACCGGCTGGGCCGAGTTGGGGTAGCGGTTGACCCGGGGTGCCATGGTGCGGATCACCGTCGAGCAGCCCTCGGTGAGCAGGGTCACGTTGGCGCCCTCGACCACCCGGTTGGGCTCGTTGGTGGTGAACGGGCCGTCGTAGCGAACGCAGTACCCGGCCGCCTCCCCGGTCTCCCCCGGCACCAGGGCGACCTCGCCCCTGGTGGCCAGCGCCGACGAGGTGGCGATGGCGACGGCGCACAGGGCGATACCCACGTGGGCGAGCTGGCCGCCCCAGTAGGGCCGGTCGCTGGTCACCACCTGGCGCACCGCGGCGAACCTCCGCTCGGACCTGGCGGCGGCGAGGGTGACCAGGTGGCGGACGATCACGCCGATCACGAAGGCGGCGAGCACGACGGCGACCACGGTCGCCACCGAGCGCACCCCGAGCAGAACGGCGCCGGCCCCGGCGACCAGCGCCACCCGCAGCGGGGTACGGATACGGTGCCACACCACGTCGACCCGAGCTACCCGGTAGGGGGCAACGGGCCCGATCCCCATGGCCAGCAGGAGGGCGAAGGCCAAGGGGACCGCCGCCCGGTCGAAGAAGGGCCGCCCCACCGAGAGTTGGCGCCCGCTCAGCGCCTCCACCAGCATCGGGTACAGGGTGCCGGTGAGCACGGTCAGCGCAAACACGGTCAGCAGCAGGTTGTTGAACAGGAACAGCCCCTCGCGGCTGGCCAGCGACTCGAGCCGGGGCGACGACGCCACCACCTCGTAGCGGAGGGCGAGCAGCAGCATCGAGCCGACCACCACCACACCGAGGAAGCCGAGGAGGGCGGGGCCGATCGGGGATTGGGTGAACGAATGCACCGAATCGACGACGCCGGAGCGGGTGAGGAAGGTTCCCAGGATGGTGAGGGTGAAGGCCGAGATGATCAGCACGAAGTTCCAGGCCTGCAGCATCCCCCGCCGGCGCTGTACCACCGCCGAGTGGATGAACGCCGTCGTCACCAGCCACGGGATCAGGGCTGCGTTCTCCACCGGGTCCCACGCCCAATAGCCGCTCCAGCCCAGCACCTCGTACGACCACCAGGCGCCGAGGAGCAGACCCAGCGACAGGAACGTCCATGCGATCAGCGACCAGCGGTGGGTGCGGTCGAGCCACACCTTGCCCCGGTCACCCCGGGCAAGCGCCGCCATGGCGAAGGCGTACGGGACCGTCATCCCCACGTAGCCGAGGTAGAGCATCGGCGGATGGATCGCCATCAGGATGTGGTTCTGGAGCAGAGGGTTGGGGCCGAGGCCCTGGGCCGGGGCCACCGCCGCCGCCAGCGGCGACCACGAGGTGGCGGCGCACCCCACCGCCGCCGGGGCGGTGCACACCGCGAAGGGGTTGGCGATGGTGACCATGATCCCGAACCAGAACACCCCGACCAGACCGAGCACCGCCAGCGCTCCCGCCCCGAGCCCGTCGCCCTCGCCCACCTGGCGCGCCACCAGCCAGGTGAACACCGCCAGCACCAGGCCCCACAGCACGATGCTGCCCTCGAGTGCCGCCCACGCCGAGGCCACCTTGAACAGCAGCGGGGTGGTGGCGGCGGTGACATCGGCGACGTATCCGATGGTGAAGTCGTCGGTGACGATGGCCGCCTGGAGCACCACCATCGCCCCGACGGCACCCAGCACCATCATCGCCACCGGGGTGCGCAGCGCCGTCGCCGGGCGCAGGCCCCCGCTCACCCGCCAACCGGTGACCGCCAGGGCGGCCGACCCGCCCAGCGCCACCATCAAGGCGATGAGACCGAGCAGAGCGTTCACGGGGCCGGCTCGAGGGGCTCGCCCGGCTGGTAGACCTCGCCGTCCTCGGTGCGGTACTGCTCATCGTGCTTCACCAGCATGAAATCGCTGGTGAACACCGCGCCGTCCCAGGTGCCCTCGACCACCACCCCGATGCCCTCCTGGAAGAGCTGCTGCGGCGACCCGGAATGGCGGACGGTGACCGTTGTCCTCCCGTCGGTGACCTCGAAGTCCACCACGCCGTCCATCTGGGCGACGGTCCCCGCCACCACCTGGCCGCCCAGCCGCTGCCGGTCGTTGCCTGCGGTCTGCTCGACCAGCTCGGTTGGGGTGTTGAAGAACACCAGGTTGGAGCGGAGGCTGATGAGCAGCCCCACGATGATCAGGGCGATCACCACACCCGGCACCACGATCCGCCAGTAGCGCCCCATGGTCAGCAGAGCTGGTCGAGCCGTCGCTCGACGGCCTTGCGGCGCACCTCGAGCGACCAGAGGTATCCGATCAGCACCACCGCGGTCAGCCCGTAGCCCCACATCACCCAGCCCCAGCCATTCACTGGGCACCGTCCAGCGAGGGGGCGGCGACGGCGTCGCCGGCGACCGGCACATCGGCCGCGGCGAGCCCGGCGTCGAGCTCGGCCTCGAGGGCGGCGAGCCGGTAGCGGCGAGCGACGAGGGCGGCGGCAACCACGGCGTACGCCACCAGCCCGACGAGGAAGGCGGCGAGCAGGGGGCCGTCGATCTGCATCTCGTCGGGGCGGAGCAGCGTCGGCGGCTGGTGCACGTCCCGCCACCACAGCACCGAGAAGTGGACGATGGGGATGATCCCGATCGAGACGATCCCGAAGACGGCGGCGCGCCGGGCCCGCACCACGGGGTCGTCGATGGCGCGGCGCAGCGCCAGGTAGCCGAGGTAGCCGAAGAACATCACCGCGGTCAGGATCAGCCGGGCGCTCCAGGTCCAGTAGACGCCCCAGGTGGGCTTGGCCCAGATCATCCCAACGAGCACGGTGAGCCCGGTGAACAGGACCCCGACCTCGGCGGCGGCCACGGCGAGGTGGTCGAAGCGGAGCTTCCCGGTCGCCAGATAGGAGGCGCCGCCGAGCAGGGTCAGCCCGAAGCACAGGTAGGCCACCAGGATGGCGGGGACGTGGATGTAGAAGAGCCGGGCGACGTTGCCCTGGGTGGCCTCGGGAGGGGTGGCGAAGGCGAGCAGAAGGGCGGCGGCCACGGCGACCAGGGCGGCGCCGTCGAGGACGCCGATGCGTCGACCTCGACTGTTGGCGGTCATCCGGTCTCCTGGAGAGGGCGGGCGGTGACGACTCCGAGAACGAGTGCGACGACATCGACGAGGAGCACCATCAGCACCCAGCGCAGGATACCGCCGCCCTCTGTCAAGCCGGCATCGAGGGCCTGGGTGGCGCCGATCAGCAGGGGGAGGGCGAGCGGGGCCACCAGGAAGGGGACCAGGTTGGGGGAGGCCGCCCCTGCGGACACCGCCCCGGCCAGGGTGCCGAGCAGGCCGAGCCCGACGGCGACGCCGGGGACCACCACCAGCATCCACGGCCACCGGGACAGGTCGAGGTCGTAGAGCATCACCGCCACGAATCCGACGGCCATCTCGAAGACGAGGATCATCACCGTGGTGGCGGCGGCCGCCCCCAGGAAGGCGGCGGCGGGGTCGATCCCGAGCCGAGCGCCGACGGCGGCGTCGCCCTGATCGGTTGCGGTACGCCGCACCGCCACCAGCACCCCGAACAGCAGCACCACCACCCAGTAGAGCCCCGGCCCGATGCGGCGCAGCGTGGGGGCGTCGATCCCGATCGCCAGCGGGATCAGCAGCACGGCGATGGCGCCGAAGGGGATGGTGACCCAGGCGACCTCGCCCCGTCTCCGTTCCCGGCGCAGGTCCCGGGCGGCGACGGCGGCGGACTGGTGGCGAAGGCCGGGAACGGTGGTCATGTCAGCCGCCCCCCGACCAGCTCGACGGTCCTGCTCGCCAGCTTCTCGATCCGCTCCCGGTCGTGCGACACCAGGACGGCGACGCCGCCGCCTGCGGTCACCGAGTCGACGACGTGACCGACCAGGTCGACCGAGGCGGCGTCGAGCGCCGAGTGCGGTTCGTCGAGCAGCAGCAGCGACGGCCGCAGCATCAGCTCTCGGGCGAACTCGGCCCTGCGCTGCATGCCGTACGAGCATTGGCTGGCCCTGCGGTCGGCCACCTCCGCCAACCCGACCGCTGCCAGGACGTCGTCGCCAAGGCGGGGATCGGCCCCGGTCACCCTGGCGGCGAAGGCGAGGTTCTCGGCGAGGGTGAGCTCCAGGTACAGGGCGGGAGTGTGGCCCACCAGTCCGATGTGCCGGCGCAGATCGATGCGGTTGCCGGTGGCCAGATCGACCCCGAGCACGGTGGCCGTGCCCGCCGCCGGGACCAGCTCGGTGGCGAGCAGCCTGAGCAGGGTGGTCTTGCCTGCACCGTTGCCGCCGAACAGCCCGATCACCTCGCCGGGGGCGATGGTCAGGTCGAGCCGGCGCAGGATGGTGGTGGCACCGATCCGCACCGACACGTCGCGCAGGGACACCACGGGGTCAGCCACGCCGCCAGTGTACGAAACCGCTCGCTACGGCTGGCATCGCCGGCGCACGCAACGGGGTAGCGTGGCCCGGCCGGCCGCGGTGGCATGCGGTGGCGGCGTCGGGCGACACAACGAGGAGGCGCCGCACATCGTGACCGGTCGCTACGACGCCGTGGTTGTCGGTTCGGGGCCGAACGGGCTCGCCGCCGCCATCGAGCTGGCCCGTCACGACCTGCAGGTGCTCGTCATCGAGGGTGCCGGCGAGATCGGCGGTGGAACCCGGACGTCCGAGCTGACCATTCCCGGCTTCCGCCACGATGTGTGCTCCTCCGTGCACACCTTCGCCACGGCGTCGCCGTTCCTCGCCACCCTGCCCCTCGACCGCCATGGGCTGCGCTGGATATCACCGGAGATCGCCGTCGCTCATCCGCTCGACGGGGGACGCGGCGCCGTCGTCACCCACTCGCTCGACGCCACCGCCGAGGGGTTGGGCGAGGACGGCGCCCGCTACCGCAGGATGATGCGCCCGCTGCTCAACCACGCCGATGCCGTTATCGGGGCCAGCCTTGCCCCGATAATCGGCATCCCTTCGTCGCCGATCGCCACGGCCCGGTTCGGGGTCAGGGCCGTCCTACCGCTGACCACGATGATCCGTCGCTTCCACACCACCGAAGCCAGGGCGCTGCTCGCCGGGATGGCGGCGCACACCACCCTCCCGCTCTCCCGGCCCTTCACCTCGGGGATGGCCCTGGTGATGGCCCTCACGGGGCACGGCAAAGGCTGGCCGGTGGCCGAGGGCGGCTCGGCGGCGCTCACCGATGCCATGGCCGCCCACCTCAGAGCGCTCGGCGGCGAGATCGTCACCGGGCGTTGGGTCGACTCGCTCGACGAGCTTCCCCCGGCCCGGGCGGTGGTGCTCGACGTTGCCCCCGCCGGGCTGATCCGCATCGCCGGGGACCGCCTGGCGCCGCGGTTCGTCCGCCGCATGCGGCGGTGGGTCTACGGACCGGCGGTGTTCAAGGTGGACCTGGCCATGAGCGAGCCCATCCCCTGGGCGTACGGTCCTGCCCGCGCCACCGCCACCGTCCACGTGGGGGGCACGTTCGAGGAGATCGATGAGGCCGAGGCGGCGCCCTTCGAGGGCAAGGCCCACCCCCGCCCCTACCTGATCGTCACCCAGCCGTCGGTGGTGGACCCGACCAGGGCGCCGGACGGTGGCCACACCGCATGGGCATACGCCCATGTCCCCGAGGCCTGGCCGGGTGACGCCACCGAAGCCATCCTCGACCAGATCGAGCGGTTCGCCCCCGGCTTCCGCGACGTCATCCTCGCCATCCACGTCACCCCGCCCGCCCACCTCGAGATAGACAACCCCAACCATGTCGGTGGCACCATCGCCGGTGGGTCGCTGACCATCGGCCAGGCGATCGGCCGCCCCCGATTCACCCCGACCCCGCACGCCCTGCCCGGCGACGACCTCTACCTGTGCTCGTCTGCGACCGCCCCCGGCCCTGGGACCCACGGGATGTGCGGCTACCACGCGGCCACGGCCGCCCTCCGCCGCACCTTTGGCATCCGGTGAACCGACCCCGGTACGCTCGCCCCATGACCACCCCCACCCGCAACCGACCCGACCTTCCCGACGGCTACGGGCTCCCCGCCTCCACCGCGGGGATGCTCACCTGGGACCAGGTGGAGGAGCGCCTGGCCGCCTCCCCCGTCTACTGGATGGCGACGGTCCGCCCCGACGGACGACCCCATGTGGTGCCCCGGTGGGGGGTTTGGCTCGACGAACGCCTCTGGTACGACGGGTCCCCTGAGACGGTCAACGCACGCAATCTGGCCAACGATCCCCGATGCGTCCTCCACCTCGAGAACGGTACCGAGGCGGTGATCATCGAGGGTGAGGCGGTGGTGAACGGCGACCCAGGCCCCCAGTTCCGGGCCCGGCTGGCGGAAGCCTTCGCCAAGTACCAGGACATGGGGTACGCCCCCGGTCCCGAGGGCTGGGAGGGCGACGCCGGTGCCGGGCTGTTCGTCTTCACCCCGCAAAAGGCCTGGTTCTCGTTCCCGGGCGACGCCACCCGGTTCACCTTCCCCCGCTGACCGGCCCCTCGATCCGGGGCGCGGTCCGTCTGGGTCGAGGCGTGTTCTGGCACTCACGGCCTCGCGCTGTCCGACCCGCCCGCCCGGAGCTCGTCGACGAAGACGCCGCGGCCCGACTGGCTGGTATGGGCCCCGAACCGGATCTGGATCTGGACGTGACCCACTTCACCCGGACGAAGGAGCGACCGTCGGGCGTTCATGGTCATGATGGCCGCCGGCACCACGGCCGCCCGGGGTTGTCCCCAGGACCAGGCCTGGATCGAGAGCTTCTTCGGTCACATCAAGGGCGAGGGCCACACACCTCGACCAGATCAGACCCCATCGTGCTCGACCACGAGCTCGACCGGGTCCCGGGGCTCTACAAAACCGCCCGCCTGCATGAGGCCATCGGTTACCTCACCCCCGACGACGAGCACCACGGACAAGGAGAAGCCATCCGCCAGACCCGTCGGTAAGGCCTCGCACGAGCCCGCGAGCAGCGCCTCCCCTACCATCGCCGGATCACCATCACATCCACCGAGGAGACCCCATGAGCTGGTTCATTCCGAACCCGGTCCCCGCGGCAAAGTCAGGCACACCTCAATTAGCGCCTAGCTACGTTCGCGCTGACCCCACTCCTCGGCCATCAACCCATGTTGGCACTGATGAGGCGACGGGCGCTCGATTCGGCCACCGATACCACGACTCGCTCCGGCCGTGTCACCCGGTCGGACCCGTTGTTCGTCTGTAGGGGCAGAAACACTGCGAGGAGACGGCCAGATGGTTA
>Ga0136622_10000094_pt1 | contig 32040 bp, 39 predicted proteins | sample AntDrymUQ4482106_2_FD_104803 | JGI IMG/M metagenome (GOLD analysis project Ga0136622, IMG submission 104803) | Polar desert sand microbial communities from Dry Valleys, Antarctica - metaG UQ448 (21.06) | ecosystem: Environmental > Terrestrial > Soil > Desert | place: Antarctica: Dry Valley...
GCTGTTTGTCGTAGTAGTTTCAAGCTGAATTGTCGGGCTCCGCCCGCGATTCAGTTAAAATTAAATGGACCGCAGAGTACGTGTGTAGGCGTACTTAGCGGCGGTGTTACGGCGCAAAGTAGGGGTTCACTTTGCGACGATATGTCTTTAGGCCAGTAGCTCAATTGGCAGAGCGTCGGTCTCCAAAACCGAAGGTTGGGGGTTCGAGTCCCTCGTGCCCTGCGGACCAAGCCCGACCTACCCGACGCGAAGCAGGTGGACACCGTGAGCGACACCCGCTCCACGACGCCCGTCAGCAGCGGGCAGGACCGTGACCGCACCCCTCCCGGCCTGTTCCTGCGCCAGGTGGTCGCCGAGCTGCGCAAGGTGGTGTGGCCGACGCGGCAGCAGGTCGTGACGTACTTCTTCGTCGTACTGGTGTTCGTGCTGGTGATGATGGCCTACGTGTCGGGCCTGGACTTCGCCTTCGGCAAGGCGGTGTTCGAGATCTTCGCCTGAGCCCTCCAGCGGGGCGACAGGTTCAGCGTGTGATCGATAATGTGCAAGGTGTAAGTGTGCATACCGCAAGTGAAGGTGACGGAGCAGACGTGTCCCAGCAGTTCCCCGAGACTGATCAACCAGACCTGCACGCCGACGACGCCGGCGTGGGCACGCCAGGCCCCGAGTTGGCGCTCGATCAGGCCATCGAGCCTGAACCCGAGCCCGAAACCGAGCCTGAACCCGAGCCTAAACCCGGGTCGGACCTCGAGCAGGACCTCGAGGTGGTGGAGGTCGAGGCCGGCCTGGCCGCGGCCGACGAGGAGCTCGAGCTGGAGGCCGAGGCCCAGGCGCTCACCGTGGACGCTGAGCGGGCTGACGTGGTCGCCGATGCCGAGGCAGCCGAGCTCGCGGTGCCCGACGTCGAGGCTCAGCCTGACCCGCTGCAGGAGTTTCGCGACACGCTGTGGTCACAGCCCGGCGACTGGTACGTGGTGCACACGTACTCCGGCATGGAGAACCGGGTGAAGGCGAACGTCGAGAGCCGGCGGGCCTCGCTCAACATGGAGGAGTTCATCTACGAGGTGCGGGTCCCGGTCGAAGAGGTGGCCGAGATCAAGAACGGCCAGCGCCGGATGGTCAAGCGAACCGTGCTGCCGGGTTACGTGCTGGTCCGGATGGACCTCACCGACGAGTCCTGGGCGGCAGTGCGGCACACCCCATCGGTAACCGGGTTCGTCGGGCACAGCCACCAGCCGGTGCCGCTGAGCCTGGACGAGGTGGAGGCCATGCTCGGGCCGGCTGTCGAGGCCGAGGTGGCAGCCACCTCGACCGCCGGATCGCCGGAGCAGCCCAAGAAGCAGGCGAAGGTGGAGTTCACCGACTTCGGCGCCGGCGACTCCGTGATGGTTGTCGACGGCCCATTCGCTACGCTGCACGCCACGATCACCGAGCTGAACGTGGACGCGCAGCGGGTGAAGGCACTGGTCGAGATCTTCGGGCGCGAGACCCCGGTCGAGCTCAGCTTCACCCAGATCCAGCGGGATTGACCGCCCCACCGCATCCGGTCCAGACCCTAGGCCCGACCCGAGGACGTCATCATGCCCCCCAGAAAAAAGAAGATCGCCGCGCTGGTCAAGGTGCAGCTGCAGGCCGGCCAGGCCACCCCCGCCCCGCCCGTCGGCACCGCCCTCGGCCCGCACGGCGTCAACATCATGGAGTTCTGCAAGGCGTACAACGCCGCCACCGAGCCCATGCGTGGCAACGTCATCCCGGTCGAGATCACGATCTTCGAGGACCGGTCATTCACGTTCGTCACCAAGACGCCCCCGGCCGCTGAGCTGATCAAGAAGGCGGCCGGACTGTCCAAGGGGTCCGCGGTCCCTCAGCGGGACAAGGTCGGCCGGCTCAACCGCGATCAGGTGCGCGAGATCGCCACCACCAAGCTGCCCGACCTGAACGCCAACGACCTCGACGCGGCGATGAAGATCGTCGAGGGCACCGCCCGATCGATGGGAGTCACCGTCGACCGGTGAGCAGCACCGGCACACAGCGAGTAGTGGCAGCAACATGTGGCAGGGCGCCTCAGCGCCCGGATGACCACAACTGGTGAAAGGACCAGAGATGAGTCAGCACGGCAAGAAGTACGGCCAGGCGGCGGGCAGGATCGACAAGTCCGCTGTCTACTCGCCGTATCAGGCGGTGACGCTGTCCCGGGAGACCGCGACCACATCCTTCGACCCCACCGTCGACGTGGCCATGCGGTTGGGCGTCGACCCGCGCAAGGCCGACCAGATGGTGCGCGGCACGGTCAACCTCCCGCACGGCACCGGCAAGACCGCGACCGTGCTGGTCTTCGCCACCGGCGACAAGGCCGAGGCTGCGCGGCAGGCGGGGGCCGACCACGTGGGTGCCGACGACCTCGTCGAGCGGATCTCCGGCGGCTGGCTCGACTTCGACGCAGTCGTGGCCACGCCGGACATGATGGGCAAGGTCGGCCGGCTGGGGCGGGTCCTCGGGCCGCGTGGCCTGATGCCCAACCCCAAGACCGGCACGGTCACGCCCGACGTTGCAAAGGCGGTCACCGACATCAAGGGCGGCAAGATCGAGTTCCGGGTGGACCGGCACGCGAACCTGCACTTCATCATCGGCAAGGCGTCGTTCAGCCAGAGCCAGCTGGCGGAGAATTACGCCGCCGCGCTGGAGGAGGTGCTCCGGCTCAAGCCGGCCAGCTCCAAGGGCCGCTACCTGAAGAAGGTCACCATGTCCACCACCATGGGCCCCGGCATCGTCGTCGACGCCAACCGCACCCGCAACGTCGCAGCAGCTGACGAGAACGACTGAGCCACAGCACGACGACGGTGGAGCCTCCAGGGGGAAAGTCCCTGGGCGTAGGAGCCCGCACCTGCTCGGTGTCGCAATGTGCGCTGCGGCCCGGCTGTTCGCGACGGCGCCGCTCTCGGACCGGCCGGTATGCCCCTGCTCGCGGGTCTGGTGCCTCGGTGCCGTAAGATCAGTCTCGCCGAAGACCGCCGGTCGTCACCCCGCCCCCTGGCGGACGTGGCCGAAGGTCCCGCGACAGCGGGCGACCAGCGCAGGTGGACCGAGACAGCGGCACCCATGCATGTGCGTGCTGCGCCCCGAGCCTCCTGCGCCGGGGCGTTCGTCATCTGGTCCAGAACAGGAGCGTAATGGTAGGTCCGGACAAGGCAGCCGCGGTCGCCGAGATGAGCGACCAGTTCACCCGGTCGGCGGGCGCAGTCCTCACCGAGTACCGAGGCCTCAGCGTGCAGCAGCTGCAAGAGCTGCGCCGCGTGCTCGGGGACGACGCCACGTACACCATCGTGAAGAACACCCTGACCAGGATCGCGGCGCGCGACGCCGGCGTCGACGGTTTGGACGAGCTGCTGGTCGGACCGTCGGCCATCGCCTTCATCACCGGTGATCCGGTGCTGGCCGCCAAGGGGCTGCGCGATTTCGCCCGACTGCACCAGCCGCTGGTGATCAAGGGTGGCGTGCTCGACGGCCGGCCGGTCGGTGCCGCGGAGATCTCCCGGATGGCCGACCTGGAGTCCCGTGAGGTCCTGCTGGCCAGGCTCGCGGGCGCACTGCAGGCGTCGTTGCAGAACGCCGCTTACATGTTCAACGCCCCGCTGGCGCAGGCGGCCAGGGTGCTGGGTGCGCTTCGGTCCCGACTGGAGGACCAGGACGGGGTCAACGATCCCGCCGCCCCCGATCCCGCCGCCCCCGAAGCCGCCGTCGCCGAAGCCGCCGTCGCCGAAGCCGCCGTCGCCGAAGCCGCCGCCCCCGAAGCGGGCACCGAAACCGGCTCCGAACCTGCCCGCCCGACCACCGACCAGGACGATTCCGCGCCGGTCTGAGAGTCCCCCGCACACCAGCGACCGATGAAGAGGAAGGACCCGCCACCATGGCGAAGATCGACAACGCAGACCTCCTGGACGCGTTCAAGGAGATGACGCTGCTCGAGCTGAGCGACTTCGTGAAGCAGTTCGAGGATGCCTTCGGCGTGACCGCCGCCGCCCCGGTGGCCGTGGCCGCCGCGCCCGGTGCCGCCGGCGGTGCCGGCGAGGTCGTCGAGGAGGAGGAGCAGGCCGAGTTCGACGTGGTCCTGGAGGCCGCGGGCGAGAAGAAGATCCAGGTCATCAAGGAGGTGCGGACCCTCACCAGCCTCGGCCTCAAGGAGGCCAAGGAGCTGGTCGAGGCGGCTCCCAAGCCGGTCCTGGAGCGCGTGAGCAAGGAGGCCGCCGAGAAGGCGAAGGACTCCCTCGAGGCGGCCGGGGCGAACGTCACCGTCCGCTGAGCCAGTCGACGGGCGACCCGTTCGCCCCCGTCGACTGGGCCCTGCTCAGCGCGGTCGCGCTGATGTGGGGCTCCTCGTTCCTGTTCGTCGAGATCGGCCTCGAGTACCTGTCGCCGGTCGTGATCGCCTGGGCACGGATCGCCCTCGGAGCGGTCGCGCTCGGGTGCGTCCCGGCTGCCCGGCGCCCGATCGTGCGCCACGACTGGCCGGCCGTGGCCGCGGTCGGGCTGATCTGGATGGCCGCGCCCTTTGTGCTGTTCCCGCTGGCCCAGCAGTCGATCGACTCCTCGTTGGCCGGCATGATCAACGGGGCGGCACCGCTGTTCGCGGTGTTCATCGCGGTGCTGTGGACCCGGCGGCTGCCTGGTAGCTACCAGCGAGTCGGGCTGCTGGTCGGGTTCGTCGGGGTGCTCGCGGTGAACTGGCCGGCCACGCAGGGAGCAGACGCCACCGTGCTCGGCGCCGGTCTCGCGATGGCGGCCACGATCTGCTACGGCGTTGCCTTCAACCTGACCCCACCGCTGCAGGCGCGCAACGGAGCGCTGCCGGTGATCTGGCGCGCCCAGCTCGTCGCCCTCGCCGTGCTGACCGTACCCGCCGCCGCCGACCCGTCTGGCTGGTCCTGGTCGCTGCCCGCATGGTCAGCGATGGTCGCGCTCGGCGTGCTGAGCACCGGGCTGGCCTTTGCGGCGTTCATCACGCTGGTCGGGCGGGTCGGCCAACGCGGCTCGGTGGCCGTCTACTTCATCCCGGTGGTCGCGATCGGGGTAGGCGTCGTGCTCGCCGGCGAGTCCGTCGCCTCCTTGTCCCTGGTCGGCACCGCCCTCGTGCTGATCGGTGCCTGGCTGACCAGCCGACGCGACCCGACCATACCCCGAGCGGTCTAAAGATGTCTAAAGTTGCTGCTAGAATCTAAACGACTCTAAACACGCGGCTCGGAGGAGTGCCATGGCCGGCAACCCGTTCAGACCGTCGTTCGGCACGACCCCGCCGCTGCTGGTGGGTCGAGACCAGGCGATCCTTGCCTGGGGTGACGCGCTCGACGGGGGTCCGGGTGGCCCCGGTCGCGCCACGCTGTACTCCGGCGCACGGGGTGTCGGGAAGACGGTGATGCTGAACGAAGCGGAGGCGCAGGCCAAGGAGCGCGGTTGGGTGGTCGTATCAGAGACTGCGACGCGTGGGCTGGTCGAGCGGCTCGTGGGTGAGGGCCTGCCCGAGGCCGCTCGCCGGCTGCAGCTCCCGCAGGTCGAGCGCCGGCTCAGTGGCCTCACACTGCCGATGTCGATGGGCGGCGTGGACTTCGACGTCGAGAACCAGCAGCCCGCCGTGCAGGGACTGCGCAGCCAGCTGAACGACCTCACCGACCATCTGGCCGACAACGGGACCGGCCTGCTGATCACCGTCGACGAGCTGCACGCGGCTGCCCGAAGCGAGATCCAGGCCCTGGGTGCGGTGATCCAGCACTGTTTCCGCGAGGAGCGACCGGTGGCCTTCGCCGGTGCCGGGCTGCCGGCCGCCGTCCACGACATGCTGACCGCGGACGTCTTGACCTTCCTGCGCCGTGCCGACCGGCACCACCTCGGCACGGTCGCCACCATCGACGTCGAGGACGCGCTGCGCGGACCCGTTCAGGACGCCGGGCGGTCCATCGACGACGACGCGCTGGCGGCGGCGGCAGCTGGCACCGGTGGCTACCCCTTCCTCATCCAGCTGGTGGGTTACTGGGTGTGGCGCAGCAAGGAGTCGGCCGCCACGATCGACCTGGAGCAGGCGCGGGACGGGCTGCAGGCGGCCCGCCGCCGGATGGGGACCCTCGTCCACGAGCCGGCGCTGTTCGACCTGTCCGCGATGGACCGCAGGTTCCTCGCCGCGATGGCGGCCGACGACGGGCCGTCGAGGATGGCAGACGTGGCCAGCCGGCTCGGCAAGGACGCCAACTACACCTCTCAGTACCGGCTGCGGCTGATCGCGGCCGAAGTGATCGCCTCGGCCGGGAATGGTCACGTCGACTTCACCGTGCCTTACTTGCGCGAGTACCTGCGCGACAACGCCACCGCCCTCGGTCTGTGACACCTCGTCCGGTTCGATTGCGCTCCGGTGACACTCGGTGGGGATGGGCCCGCGGGGAGGACTTGACGCTGGCGCGTGGAGGAGTCATCCTCGTGCCGCGAGCCCGAGGTGTCCACCGTCCCTCGGGTCGACACGAGCGCGCAGACGCGCTACCCTTTGCAGCAGTGCTGTCTTCCACCCCTTTTGCCCCCATGTCGGGGTCGTTCGGAGTGCCCGTAGACCGCGCTCGGGTCACCCGCCGACCCGGACCGTGAGACCACTTTGCGAGCTCTCGGAAGGACCACTCTTGGCCGCCCCGCGCACCGCCAGCCCCCGCAAGACCAAGTCCAGCACCACGAGCACCCCCCGCCCCAGCCGATCCACCGGCGCCCCCCGCCGCGTCTCGTTCGCCAAGATCGCCGAGCCCCGTGAGGTTCCGCGGCTGCTCGACCTGCAGACCCGCAGCTTCTCCTGGTTGGTCGGTGACGACGACTGGCGTGCCGGGGTCGCCCAGGACGTTGCGGCCGATCGCCCCGTGTCGCAGAAGTTCGGGCTGACCGAGATCTTCGAGGAGCTCTCTCCGATCGAGGACTTCTCCGGCACCATGTCGCTGTCGTTCGCCGAGCCCCGCTTCGAACCGCCGAAGTACTCCGTCGACGAGTGCAAGGAGAAGGACTTCACCTACGCGGCCCCGTTGTTCGTGACCGCCGAGTTCATGAACAACGAGACCGGCGAGATCAAGAGCCAGACCGTGTTCATGGGTGATTTCCCGCTCATGTCCGACAAGGGCACGTTCATCATCAACGGCACCGAGCGGGTCGTCGTCTCGCAGCTGGTGCGCTCACCCGGCGTCTACTTCGAGCGCTCCGCCGACAAGACGTCCGACAAGGACATCTTCACCGCCAAGGTGATCCCGTCCCGAGGCGCCTGGCTGGAGCTGGAGGTCGACAAGCGCGACCTGGTCGGCGTCCGCCTCGACCGCAAGCGCAAGCAGAACGTCACCGTGCTGCTGAAGGCGCTGGGCTGGACGTCCGAGCAGATCCTCGAGACGTTCGGTCAGTACGAGTCGATCCGCCAGACACTGGAGAAGGACCACACCTCCGGCCAGGACGACGCTCTGCTCGACATCTACCGCAAGCTGCGTCCGGGTGAGCCGCCGACCCGTGAGGCCGCCCAGACGCTGCTCGAGAACTACTACTTCAACCCGAAGCGCTACGACCTGGCCAAGGTCGGACGGCACAAGATCAACGCCAAGCTCGGTCTCGACGCCGCCTTCGACCAGCAGACGCTGACGGTCGAGGACATCGTCGCCGCGATCGGCTACATCGTTGCCCTGCACGACGGCGCTACCTCGGTGACCGGCCCGCTCGGCGAGGTCGTGGTCGAGGCCGACGACATCGACCACTTCGGCAACCGCCGCATGCGTACGGTCGGTGAGCTGATCCAGAACCAGCTGCGTACCGGCCTGGCCCGCATGGAGCGGGTGGTGCGGGAGCGGATGACGACCCAGGACGTCGAGGCGATCACGCCCCAGACCCTTATCAACATCCGGCCGGTGGTGGCGGCGCTGAAGGAGTTCTTCGGCACCTCACAGCTGTCGCAGTTCATGGACCAGACCAACCCGATCGCCGGGCTCACCCACAAGCGGCGGCTGTCTGCGCTGGGTCCAGGTGGGCTGTCGCGTGAGCGCGCGGGCTACGAGGTGCGCGACGTGCACCCGTCGCACTACGGCAGGATGTGCCCGATCGAGACCCCCGAGGGTCCCAACATCGGCCTGATCGGCTCGCTGTCGACGTACGGCCGCATAAACCCCTTCGGCTTCGTCGAGACCCCGTACCGCAAGGTCGTCGACGGTCTGGTGACCGACGAGGTGTCACACCTGACCGCGACCGAGGAGGACCGCTTCGTCATCGCACAGGCAAATGCGGCCCTGGCCGACGACAGCACCTTCGTCGACGACCAGGTGCTGGTTCGCCAGCGCGACGGTGAGGTCGGCTTGGTGCCTGGCACCGACGTCGACTTCATGGACGTCTCGCCGCGGCAGATGGTGTCGGTGGCGACAGCGCTCATCCCGTTCCTCGAGCACGATGATGCCAACCGCGCCCTGATGGGCTCCAACATGCAGCGCCAGGCAGTGCCGTTGATCCGCTCGCACGCGCCGCTGGTCGGCACCGGCATGGAGTTCCGTGCTGCGGTCGACGCGGGGGACGTGGTGGTGGCCGAAGAGGCCGGAGTGGTCCGCGAGGTCAGTGCCGACCTGGTGGAGGTGCTGCAGGACGACGGTGCGTCCCGGGCGTACCGGCTGGCCAAGTTCCGGCGCTCGAACCAGGGCACCTGCATCAACCAGCGCCCGCTCGTCGCCGAGGGCGACCGGCTGGAGAAGGGCACGCCGATAGCCGACGGGCCCTGCACCGACGCAGGTGAGATGGCGCTCGGCACGAACCTGCTAGTGGCGTTCATGCCGTGGCAGGGCCACAACTACGAGGACGCCATCATCCTCAGCCAGCGGTTGGTGCAAGAGGACGTGCTCACCTCGATCCACATCGAGGAGCACGAGGTCGACGCTCGCGACACGAAGCTGGGCCCGGAGGAGATAACCCGGGACATCCCCAACGTCAGCGACGAGATGCTCGCCGATCTCGACGAGCGCGGGATCATCCGCATCGGGGCCGAGGTCGGCAACGGCGACATCCTTGTCGGCAAGGTCACGCCGAAGGGCGAGACCGAGCTGACCCCCGAAGAGCGGCTGCTGCGCGCGATCTTCGGCGAGAAGGCGCGTGAGGTGCGTGACACCTCGCTGAAGGTGCCGCACGGCGAGTCCGGCACGGTCATCGGCGTCCGCGTCTTCGACCGCGAGGACGAGGACGAGCTCCCGCCCGGCGTCAATGAGCTGGTGCGCGTGTACGTCGCGCAGAAGCGGAAGATCTCCGATGGGGACAAGCTGGCCGGCCGGCACGGCAACAAGGGCGTGATCGCGAAGATCCTGCCGGTGGAGGACATGCCGTTCCTCGAGGACGGCACGCCGGTCGACATCGTCTTGAACCCACTGGGTGTGCCGGGCCGGATGAACGTCGGTCAAGTTTTGGAGATGCACCTCGGCTGGGTGGCCAAGTCCGGCTGGGAGCTCGACGGCCTGGGCTCCGGGGCTGGCAAGGGTTCGAGCTGGCAACAGCGGCTGCACGACATCGACGCCGGCTCGGCCCCCGCGAACAGCAACGTCGCCACACCGGTGTTCGACGGGGCCCGCGAGGACGAGATCACCGGTCTGCTGGCATCCACGCTGCCCAACCGGGACGGCGAGCGGCTGGTCGGCCCGGACGGCAAGGCGGCGGTGTTCGACGGGCGCAGCGGTGAGCTGCTCCCCCAGCGGGTCGCCGTCGGCTACATGTACATGCTCAAGCTGCACCACCTGGTCGACGACAAGATCCACGCCCGCTCGACCGGCCCGTACTCGATGATCACCCAGCAGCCGCTGGGTGGTAAGGCGCAGTTCGGTGGTCAGCGGTTCGGAGAGATGGAGGTGTGGGCGCTGGAGGCGTACGGCGCCGCTTACGCCCTGCAGGAGCTGCTGACCATCAAGTCTGACGACGTGCTCGGCCGGGTGAAGGTGTACGAGGCGATTGTCAAGGGCGAGAACGTGCCCGAGCCAGGGATCCCGGAATCGTTCAAGGTGCTCGTCAAGGAGATGCAGTCGCTGTGCCTCAACGTCGAGGTGCTGAGCAGCGACGGCACAAGGGTCGAGATGCGCGACACCGAGGACGACGTGTTCCGAGCCGCCGAGGAGCTCGGCATCGATCTGTCCCGGCGTGAACCCAACAGCGTGGAGGAGGTGTAAGCCATGTTGGACGTGAACTTCTTCGACGAGCTGCGCATCGGGCTCGCAACCGCCGAGGACATTCGGCAGTGGTCGCACGGCGAGGTCAAGAAGCCGGAGACCATCAACTACCGCACCCTCAAGCCGGAGCGGGACGGCCTGTTCTGCGAGAAGATCTTCGGGCCCACCCGCGACTGGGAGTGCTACTGCGGGAAGTACAAACGGGTTCGCTTCAAGGGCATCATCTGCGAGCGCTGTGGTGTCGAGGTGACTCGCAGCAAGGTGCGCCGCGAGCGGATGGGACACATCGAGCTCGCCGCCCCGGTGACGCACATCTGGTACTTCAAGGGTGTGCCGAGCAGATTGGGCTACCTGCTCGACCTCGCCCCGAAGGACCTCGAGAAGGTCATCTACTTCGCGGCGTACATGATCACCCGTGTCGACGAGGACGCCCGGCACCGCGACCTGTCTTCGCTGGAGGCCCGCATCGACGTCGAGCGCTCCTCGATGGAGCAGCGTCGTGACCACGAGATCGAACAGCGGCTGAAGAAGCTCGAGGAGGACCTCGCTGCCTTGGAGGCAGAGGGTGCCAAGGCGGACCAGCGCCGCAAGGTGAAGGACGCCGCCGAGCGGGAGGTCAAGCAGCGCCGCGACCGCGCGCAGCGCGAGATCGACCGCCTCGACGAGGTGTGGAGCCGGTTCAAGAATCTTCAGGTCCAGGACCTGGAGGGTGACGAGGTGCTGTACCGCGACATGAAGTACCGCTTCGGCAAGTACTTCGAGGGTTACATGGGCGCCGAGGCGATCCAGCGCCGGCTGGAGAGCTTCGACCTCGAGGCGGAGGCAGCCTCGCTGCACGAGGTCATCCGCGGTGGCAAGGGCCAGCGCAAGACCCGTGCGCTCAAGCGCCTCAAGGTGGTGTCCGCGTTCCGGGAGACCACGAACTCGCCGCGTGGCATGGTGCTCGACTGCGTCCCGGTGATCCCGCCGGACCTGAGGCCGATGGTGCAGCTCGACGGCGGTCGGTTCGCGACCAGCGACCTCAACGACCTATACCGCCGCGTGATCAACCGCAACAACCGGCTGAAGCGGCTGCTCGACCTCGGGGCGCCAGAGATCATCGTGAACAACGAGAAGCGGATGCTCCAGGAGGCCGTCGACTCACTGTTCGACAACGGCCGCCGCGGACGTCCGGTGACCGGCCCGGGCAACCGCCCGCTCAAGTCGCTTTCCGACATGCTCAAAGGCAAACAGGGCCGGTTCCGGCAGAACCTGCTCGGCAAGCGGGTGGACTACTCCGGCCGCTCGGTGATCGTGGTCGGCCCGCAGCTCAAGCTGCACCAGTGCGGCCTGCCCAAGCAGATGGCGTTGGAGCTGTTCAAGCCGTTTGTGATGAAGCGGTTGGTCGACCTCAACCATGCCCAGAACATCAAGTCCGCCAAGCGAATGGTGGAGCGGGCAGGCAGCGGCGACCGGTACGCGCACGTCTGGGACGTGCTCGAGGAGGTCATCGCCGAGCACCCGGTGCTGCTCAACCGAGCACCGACGCTGCACCGGCTGGGCATCCAGGCGTTCGAGCCGCAACTCATCGAGGGCAAGGCGATCCAGATCCACCCGCTGGTCTGCACCGCCTTCAACGCCGACTTCGACGGCGACCAGATGGCGGTGCACCTGCCGCTGTCGGCCGAGGCCCAGGCCGAGGCGCGGATCCTCATGCTGTCCACCAACAACATCCTGAAGCCGGCGGACGGGCGACCCGTCACCATGCCGACCCAGGACATGATCATCGGCATCTTCTTCCTCACCCTCGACAAGGAGGGCGAGCCCGGTGAGGGCCGCGCTTTCGGGTCGGTGGCGGAGGCGGTGATGGCCTTCGACCACAAGGAGATCACGCTGCAGAGCCGGATCCGACTGCGGCTGGCCGACCTGGTCCCCTCGGAGGGCACGCCGATGCCCGATGGCTGGGAGCCCGGCCGGCCGGCACTGGTCGAGACCACGCTCGGCCGCGCCTTGTTCAACGAGGCGCTCCCGGCCGATTACGCCTACGTCAACCACGAGGTGGGCAAGCGCCAGCTCGGCACGATCGTCAACGACCTTGCCGAGCGCTACTCCAAGGTCGACGTGGCGGCCTCGCTGGACGCGCTCAAGGACACCGGCTTCCACTGGGCCACCCGCTCCGGGGTCACGGTTGCGATCTCGGACGTGGTCACCCCGCCCGGCAAGCAGGAGATCCTCGCCGGCTACGAGGACCAGGCCGCGAAGGTTCAACGACAGTTCGACCGAGGGCTCATCACCGACGAGGAGCGCCGGCAGGAGCTCATCGAGATCTGGACCCGGGCCACCAACGACGTGGCCGACGCGATGGAGAGGACCTTCGAGAAGACGAACCCGATCTTCATGATGGTGCACTCCGGCGCCCGCGGGAACATGATGCAGGTGCGGCAGATCGCCGCCATGCGTGGTCTGGTCGCCAACCCGCGCGGCGAGATCATCCCCCGGCCGATCAAGGCAAACTTCCGTGAGGGGCTGTCGGTCGTCGAGTACTTCATCTCGACTCACGGCGCCCGCAAGGGGCTTGCCGACACCGCGCTGCGCACGGCTGACTCGGGCTACCTCACCCGCCGCCTCGTCGACGTGAGCCAAGACGTCATCATCCGAGAAGACGACTGCGGCACCGAGCGCGGGCTGCCGAAACGGATCGGCACCCGGCTGGAGGACGGCCGGCTCATCGTCGCCGACAACGCCGAGACCTCGGCATACGCCCGCACATCGGCCACCCAGATCGTGCACCCCGAGACCGGGGAGCGGCTGGTGGCAGGCGGCGGGGACATCGGGGACGTGCAGATCACCGAGCTGGTGGCTGCCGGCATCGAGTCGGTCAAGGTGCGCTCGGTACTGACCTGCGACGCCAAGACCGGGACCTGCGCCAAGTGCTACGGGCGCTCGCTGGCCACCGGCAAGCTGGTCGACATCGGGGAGGCGGTGGGAATCATCGCCGCCCAGTCGATCGGTGAGCCGGGCACCCAGCTGACCATGCGGACGTTCCACACCGGCGGCGTCGCCGGGGACGACATCACCCACGGTCTACCGCGCGTCGTCGAGCTCTTCGAGGCCCGCGTCCCCAAGGGCAAGGCGCCGATCACCGAGAGCGCCGGGCGGGTACAGCTGGAGGAGACCGACAAGGCTCGCAAGATCGTGGTCGTGCCCGACGACGGCTCGGAGGAGCAGAGCTACCCGGTCAGCAAGCGCTCGCGCCTGCTGGTCGGCGACGGTGACCACGTGGAGGTCGGACACCAGCTGACGCACGGCACCCCCGACCCGCAGGACGTACTGCGTATCCTCGGCGTCCGCAAGGCGCAGGAGCACCTGGTCGACGAGGTGCAGGAGGTCTACCGCTCCCAGGGTGTGTCGATCCACGACAAGCACATCGAGATCATCGTCCGGCAGATGCTGCGCCGGGTGACGGTCATCGAGCAGGGTGCCGCCGAGCTGCTCACCGGTGACCTGGTGGACCGGATCCGCTTCGAGGAGGAGAACCGGCGGGTGGTCGCCGAGGGCGGGCAGCCGGCGTCCGGTCGCCCGGTGCTGATGGGGATCACCAAGGCCTCACTGGCGACCGACTCGTGGCTGTCGGCCGCCTCCTTCCAGGAGACGACCCGGGTGCTGACCGACGCGGCCATCCACGGCCGCTCGGACTCGCTGATGGGCCTCAAGGAGAACGTCATCCTCGGCAAGCTCATCCCGGCCGGCACCGGCCTGGAGCGCTACCGCAACATCACGGTGGAGCCCACCGAGGAGGCTCGGGCCGCGGCGTACTCGCTGACCGGTTACGAGTACGACTACGACTTCGGCCAGCCGACCGGCCAGTCGGTGGCCCTGGCCGACTTCGACTTCGGGCCGTTCCGCAACTGAGGACCCACGGGGGCCGGGCCGGCAATCGGCTTTGACCCCCGTGGGGCCACCCGGTAGCCTCGACTGCCGTACCTGGGTGCGCCCGGGTCACAGGCGTGCGTTCGATGACCTCGTCGATCGGCGCGCCGGCCAGCATCTTGCACTCACCGCTGACGCGAAGTCGGTGGCCCCTCTGACCAGGCAAGGACGTACGAACAGGTGCCCACAATCCAGCAGCTGGTCCGCAAGGGCCGGCAGGACAAGGTGTCGAAGTCCAAGACGCCTGCGCTGAAGGGTTCGCCCCAGCGCCGCGGCGTGTGCACCCGCGTCTACACCACCACCCCGAAGAAGCCGAACTCCGCGCTGCGCAAGGTTGCTCGCGTCCGGCTCTCCAGTGGCATGGAGGTGACGGCGTACATCCCCGGGGTGGGGCACAACTTGCAGGAGCACTCGATGGTGCTGGTTCGTGGCGGCCGGGTGAAGGATCTGCCGGGGGTGCGGTACAAGATCATCCGCGGCTCGCTCGACACCCAGGGCGTCAAGAACCGCAAGCAGGCTCGCAGCCGCTATGGCGCGAAGAGGGAGAAGAGCTGATGCCGCGCAAGGGTCCACCTGCCAAGCGACACGTGGAGATCGACCCCGTGTACGGCAGCCCGCTGGTCACCCAGCTGGTCAACAAGGTGCTCCTCGACGGCAAGAAGTCGGTGGCACAGCGGATCGTCTACACCGCCATGGAGGGCGCCCGCGACAAGTCCGGCGTCGACCCCGTGGTCACGCTCAAGCGGGCCATGGACAACGTCAAGCCCACCCTCGAGGTCAAGAGCCGCCGAGTCGGGGGGGCGACCTACCAGGTGCCGGTCGAGGTCCGGGCGGGTCGCTCGACCACGCTGGCCATGCGCTGGCTGGTCCGGTTCTCCGGTGAGCGTCGCGAGAAGACCATGGCTGAGCGCCTGATGAACGAGCTGCTGGACGCCTCCAACGGCCTCGGCGGCAGCGTGAAGAAGCGCGAAGACACCCACAAGATGGCCGAGGCCAACAAGGCCTTCGCCCACTACCGCTGGTGACCGGGCTCAGCCGTCATCGCTGACCGCCCCTCACCGCCCTTCGAACGAGACAGGAAGACGTCCACAGTGGCTGTCGACATCACGACCGACCTGGGCCGTGTGCGCAACATCGGGATCATGGCGCATATCGACGCCGGGAAGACCACCACGACCGAGCGCATCCTGTTCTACACCGGCATCAACTACAAGATCGGCGAGGTCCACGAGGGCGCCGCAACGATGGACTGGATGGAGCAGGAGCAGGAGCGCGGGATCACCATCACCTCCGCGGCCACTACCTGTGTGTGGAAGAACCACACGATCAACATCATCGACACCCCCGGTCACGTCGACTTCACCGTCGAGGTGGAGCGTTCGCTGCGGGTGCTGGACGGCGCGGTCGCGGTCTTCGACGGCGTCGCCGGCGTGGAGCCGCAGTCCGAGACGGTGTGGCGTCAGGCCGACCGGTACAAGGTTCCCCGGATCTGCTTCGTCAACAAGCTGGACCGCACGGGCGCGGAGTTCCACCGCTGCGTCGACATGCTGGTCACCCGCCTGGCCGCGGTGCCACTGGTACTGCAGGTGCCGCTGGGGACCGAGAGCGACTTCATCGGGGTCATCGACCTGGTCGAGATGCGCGCGCTCACCTGGCGCGGCGAGACCGCCAAGGGTGAGGACTACGCGCTGGAGAGCATTCCGGCCAGCCACACAGGCACCGCACGGGAGTGGCGCGACCGGCTCCTGGAGACCATCGCCGAGGCCGACGACGAGATGATGGAGCTGTACCTCGAGGGTGAGGAGCCCACGGTCGAGGCGCTGAAGAGGGCGATTCGCCGGGCCACGTTGGCCAGCGCCCTCACCCCGGTGCTGTGCGGCACGGCGTTCAAGAACAAGGGTGTGCAGCCGCTGCTCGACGCCGTCGTAGCCTACCTGCCGTCGCCGGTCGACGTGCCGGCGATCGCCGGGCACGACATCAAGGACGAGACGGTGCAGGTGCCGCGGCTGCCCAACGAGCAGGAGCCGTTCTCGGCGCTGGCCTTCAAGATCATGGCCGACCCGCACCTCGGGAAGCTGACCTACCTCCGCGTCTACTCGGGGCGCCTGGACACCGGGACGACGGTGCTGAACCCGACCAAGGGCAAGAAGGAGCGGATCGGCAAGATCTACCGGATGCACGCCAACAAGCGCGAGGAGATCGCCAGCGTCGGCGCCGGCCACATCGTGGCTGTCATGGGTCTCAAGGACACCACCACCGGGGAGACTCTGTGTGACCAGGCCAAGCCGGTCGTGCTGGAGTCGATGACGTTCCCGGCACCGGTCATCTCGGTCGCCATCGAGCCCCGGTCCAAGAGCGACCAGGAGAAGCTCGGCGCCGCCATCCATCGGTTGTCCGAGGAGGACCCGACCTTCCAGGTCCGTACTGACGAGGAGACCGGACAGACGATCATCGCCGGCATGGGCGAGCTGCACCTGGAGGTGCTGGTCGACCGGATGAAGCGCGAGTTCCGGGTCGAGGCCAACGTCGGCAAGCCCCAGGTCGCGTACCGCGAGACGATCAAGCGCAGGGTCGAGAAGCACACCTACACGCACAAGAAGCAGACCGGTGGGTCCGGCCAGTTCGCCAAGGTCAGCATCAACGTCGAGCCGACCGGAGGCGACGGCGACGGCGGCTACGAGTTCGTGAACGCGGTGACCGGTGGCCGCATCCCGAGGGAGTACATCCCGTCGGTCGATGAGGGTGCGCAGGAGGCCATGGAGTTCGGCGTACTCGCCGGCTATCCCATGGTCGACGTCAAGGTCACTCTCAACGACGGGCAGTACCACGAGGTGGACTCATCCGAGCTCGCCTTCAAGATCGCCGGTTCGATGGCGTTCAAGGAGGCGTCCCGCAAGGCCGACCCGGTCCTGCTGGAGCCGATGATGGCCGTCGAGGTGATCACGCCCGAGGCCCATATGGGCGACGTCATCGGCGACCTGAACGCGCGTCGCGGTCACATCCAGGCGATGGAGGAGGGGCCGAGCGGTGCGAAGATGATCAAGGGTCTCGTGCCGCTGTCGGAGATGTTCGGGTACGTCGGCGACTTGAGGTCCAAGACCTCCGGCAGGGCGTCGTACTCCATGCAGTTCGACTCCTACGCCGAGGTGCCGAAGAGTGTGGCGGAAGAGATCATCAAGAAGGCACGAGGCGAGTAGGGCACCAGCCGCGACAGCGGCGGGCATCAGCGTACGAGACACCAGACCAGAAGGAGCCAGCAGTGGCCAAGGCAAAGTTCGAGCGGACCAAGCCGCACGTCAACATCGGCACCATCGGCCACATCGACCACGGCAAGACCACGCTGACCGCGGCGATCACCAAGGTGCTGCACGAGAAGTTCCCGACCCTCAACGAGGCGTCGGCCTTCGACCAGATCGACAAGGCGCCCGAGGAGCGCCAGCGCGGCATCACGATCTCGATCGCGCACGTCGAGTATCAGACGGAGTCGCGGCACTACGCCCACGTCGACTGCCCGGGTCACGCCGACTACATCAAGAACATGATCACCGGCGCGGCGCAGATGGACGGCGCCATCCTGGTGGTGGCAGCCACCGACGGCCCGATGCCGCAGACCCGGGAGCACGTGCTGCTTGCCCGTCAGGTCGGCGTGCCCGCGATCGTCGTCGCGCTGAACAAGTGCGACATGGTCGACGACGAGGAGATCCTGGAGCTGGTCGAGCTCGAGGTGCGCGAGCTGCTCAGCGAGTACGAGTTCCCCGGCGACGACACGCCGGTCGTACGGGTCGCCGCGCAGCCTGCCCTGGCCGGCGACGCCACCTGGGGGGAGTCCATCCTCGAGCTCACCAAGGCTGTCGACGACCACATCCCGCAGCCGGTACGCGAGACCGAGAAGCCGTTCCTCATGCCCGTCGAGGACGTGTTCACCATTACCGGGCGCGGAACGGTCGTGACCGGCCGGATCGAGCGTGGCGTGGTCAAGGTCAACGAGTCGGTCGACCTCGTCGGCATCCGCGAGTCCAAGCAGTCCACGACGGTCACCGGCGTCGAGATGTTCCGCAAGCTGCTGGACGAGGGCCAGGCCGGTGAGAACGTCGGCCTGCTGCTGCGCGGGACCAAGCGCGAGGACGTCGAGCGCGGCATGGTCGTCATCAAGCCGGGCACCACCACCCCGCACACCGAGTTCGAGGCGCAGGTCTACATCCTGTCCAAGGAGGAGGGTGGCCGGCACACCCCGTTCTTCGACAACTACCGGCCGCAGTTCTACTTCCGGACCACGGATGTGACCGGTGTGGTCAAGCTGCCCGAGGGCACCGAGATGGTGATGCCGGGCGACAACACCGAGATGAAGGTGGACCTGATCCAGCCGATCGCGATGGAGGAGGGCTTGCGCTTCGCCATTCGCGAGGGCGGCCGCACCGTCGGCGCCGGCCGGGTCACCAACATCGTCACCTGAGCTTGGCCTGGGCCGCGGAGCGGCCGGCCGCGGTGACGGCATCCGGCTGGGGCTCAGCAGGTGGCCGCTCGGCGGCTCGGCGCCGGCGGCACCCAGGGCGTACCGCCTGCTCGACGTCATCCATCGGCGGGACCGCCTCGGCGGCGCCGCGGATCGGCTCCGTCGGGTCGGTGTTCATCCGCCGCACCCCCCGCGAAATGCGGGAAGTTGGCTCGGTGTCGAGCCTGCAAGCCAGCCATCTCCCCGCAATTGCGAGTGGGGCGGCAGGGGCAGTTTGGCAGCCCGCGGGGCGGTCTGGCAGACTGTCCGGGTTGTGCCGGCGGGATCGCCGAGTTCTCGCGCCCGGGCGGGGTAGACCCGGCTGCCGGATGGGAGATCCCGCCGCATCCGGCGCCGCCGGGTGCCAATCCGATCGTCAACCGAGATCGCCCCGACGTCGAGCCGTGCGCGACACGCCCGACCTCGGGGGTCGGGCGGAGTACCACCAACCACGAGCAGAAGGACGAGACACGAGCGATGGCGGGACAGAAGATCCGCATCCGGCTCAAGGCCTATGACCATGAGGTCATCGACTCGTCGGCGCGCAAGATCGTCGACACGGTGACGCGCACCGGTGCCAAGGTCGCTGGCCCGGTGCCGCTGCCCACGGAGAAGAACGTGTTCTGCGTCATCCGCTCCCCGCACAAGTACAAGGACAGCCGAGAGCACTTCGAGATGCGCACGCACAAGCGGCTCATCGACATCATCGACCCCACCCCGAAGACCGTCGACTCCCTGATGCGGCTCGACCTGCCCGCGGGTGTCGACATCGAGATCAAGCTCTGAGGACCCTGCCGACAATGAGTAGCCGACCATGAGTACGCGCCAACGCACCGTCCACGGGCTGCTGGGCACCAAGCTCGGCATGACCCAGCTGTGGGACGAGAACAACCGCGTGGTGCCGGTGACCGTCATCGCCGCCGGCAGCAACGTGGTGACGCAGGTCCGCAAGCCCGAGACCGATGGCTACTCCGCGGTCCAGGTCGGCTTCGGCGAGATCCCGGCCCGCAAGGTCACCAAGCCGCAGGCCGGTCACTTCGCCAAGGCCGGCGCCAGGCCACGCCGACACCTGGTCGAGATCCGGACCGAGGACGCGGCATCCTACGAACCCGGCCAAGAGCTCGCCCCCGACCTGTTCACCGCCGGCGAGCAGGTCGACGTCACCGCCACCAGCAAGGGCAAGGGTTTCGCCGGCACCATGAAGCGGCACGGTTTCCACGGGGTGGGCGCATCGCACGGCGCGCACCGCAACCACCGCAAGCCAGGCTCGATCGGGGGCTGCGCCACCCCGGGCAGGGTGTTCAAGGGCATGAAGATGGCGGGCCGGATGGGGGCAGACACGGTGACCACCATGAACGTGAGCGTGCACTCGGTGGACGTCGACAAGGGACTGATCATGCTCGTCGGGGCAGTCCCCGGGCCGCGGGGTGGTCTGGTGCTGATCCGTACCGGCGCCAAGGCCGCGCCGGTCCAGGCTGCAGGGACGGGAGCGACGCCGTGACGACCATCGACGTGCTCGACGCGACCGGCAACCGGTCCGGGTCCGTGGACCTGCCAGGAGAGATCTTCGACGTGCCGGTAAACGTGCCGCTGATCCACCAGGTCGTCGTCGCCCAGCAGGCGGCCGCACGGCAGGGCTCGCACAACACCAAGAACCGCGGTCAGGTCGCCGGAGGCGGCGCCAAGCCGTACCGGCAGAAGGGCACCGGCCGGGCCCGGCAAGGCTCCATCCGAGCACCGCAGTTCACCGGCGGCGGGGTGGCGCACGGCCCGACGCCGCGCAGCTACGACCAGCGGACCCCGAAGAAGATGAAGGCCGCGGCTCTGCGCGGCGCGTTGTCGGACCGTGCCCGTGAGGGCAGGGTGCACGTCCTCGAGAGCCTCGTCGACGGCGCCGCACCGTCCACCAAGCAGGCCCTCGGCGCCCTGCGCCACGTCTCCGAGCGGCCGAGAGCCCTCGTGGTCGTCGAGCGCGCCGACTCCACCTCGCGACTGTCGCTGCGCAATGTGGACACCATCCACCTGGTCACGGTGGACCAGCTGAACACCTACGACGTGCTGCTGAGCGACGACGTCATCTTCACCAGGGCCGCGTACGAGTCCCTGGTCGACAAGCAGGCGGCCAAGCAGCGACCACGTGCCAGGGCCACGCAGGCAGACCAGGACCAGCCCGAGCCGGAGCAGGAGGCAGGTGCATGACGATGATGCGCCGTACCCCGCGCGACGTGCTCATCGCGCCGGTGGTGAGCGAGAAGAGCTACGGGCTGCTCGACCAGAACAAGTACACGTTCCTCGTACGTCCGGACGCCAACAAGACCGAGATCAAGGTCGCGGTGGAGCAGGTGTTCGAGGTGAAGGTGACCGCGGTCAACACCGCGAACCGGCCCGGCAAGCGGCGCCGGACCCGGATCGGGTGGGGCAGACGACCGGACACCAAGCGGGCCATCGTCAGCGTTGCCGAGGGCGAGCGCATCGACATCTTCTCCGGACCGGCGAGCTGACGGGGACTGAGGACACATGGCCGTTCGCAAGTACAAGCCGACCACCCCGGGCCGCCGCGGCTCCTCGGTGGCGGACTTCGTCGAGATCACCCGAAGCACGCCGGAGAAGTCGCTGGTGCGCCCCCTGCCCAAGAACGGCGGCCGCAACAACCAGGGCCGCATCACCACCAGGCACCAGGGCGGTGGGCACAAGCGGGCGTACCGGATCATCGACTTCCGCCGCTACGACAAGGACGGTGTACCGGCGACCGTCGCCCACATCGAGTACGACCCGAACCGCACCGCTCGGATCGCGCTGTTGCACTACGCAGACGGTGACAAGCGCTACATCATCGCGCCGCAGGGGCTGCGGCAGGGAACCGGTGTCGAGGCGGGCATCTCGGCCGACATCCGACCGGGCAACAACCTGCCGTTGCGCAACATCCCGGTGGGCACCACGGTGCACGCCATCGAGCTGCGCCCCGGCGGCGGCGCCAAGATGGCCCGCTCGGCGGGCGCGTCCACCCAGCTGGTCGCCAAGGAAGGCAACCGGGCCCAGCTGCGGCTGCCGTCCGGCGAGATGCGCTTTGTGGACGTGCGCTGCCGCGCCACCGTGGGCGCGGTCGGGAATGCCGAGCAGTCCAACATCAGCTGGGGCAAGGCCGGCCGGATGCGCTGGAAGGGCCGGCGACCGACCGTACGCGGGGTGGCGATGAACCCGGTCGACCACCCGCACGGTGGCGGGGAAGGCAAGACGTCCGGCGGCCGGCACCCCGTCTCGCCCTGGGGCAAGCCGGAGGGCCGGACCCGCAAGAACAAGTCCAGCGACCAGCTGATCGTCCGCCGCCGCAAGTCCGGCAAACGGCGCTGAGAGAGGACTGACAGATGCCACGCAGCCTCAAGAAGGGTCCCTTCGTCGACGGCCACCTGATCAAGAAGGTGGACACTCAGAACGAAGCGGGCAGCAAGAACGTGATCCGGACTTGGTCGCGCCGCTCGATGATCGTGCCGGCCATGCTCGGTCACACCATCGCAGTGCACGACGGCCGCAAGCACGTGCCGGTGTTCGTGACCGAGGCGATGGTGGGCCACAAGCTTGGTGAGTTTGCTCCAACCCGGACCTTTCGCGGCCACGACAAGGACGACCGTAAGAGCCGCCGCCGCTGATGCGGTGACGACAGCCCTCAGAACGAGACGACGAGAGAGAACGAGATGAGTGTCGAAGAGCGCAGGCGCGTGAGTGCCCGCCGGGACTCCCTGCTGGGTGACGGCCTCGGCGCATTCGCGGTGGCGCGCTTCGTGCGCGTCACGCCGCGGAAGGCTCGTCGCGTCGTCGACATCGTTCGCGGCCGGGACGTGGAGGATGCGCTGTCGCTGCTGCAGTTCGCCCCGCAGGCGGCCGCAGAGACGGTGCGCAAGACCCTCGCGAGCGCGGTGTCGAACGCCGAGACCGTCGAGGAGCTGGACCGGCGCGAGCTCGTGGTCGCCAAGGCCAACGTGGATGAGGGCCCCACGCTCAACAGGTTCCGTCCCCGTGCACAGGGCCGTGCCTACCGCATCCGCAAGCGCACCTGCCACATCACCGTGGTCGTGGCCCCTCGGGCCGCGAACCAGGTCACGAGCAAGAAGGGCAGGGCCCGATAAGTGGGACAGAAGGTCAACCCGAACGGCTTTCGGCTCGGCATCTCGACCGACCACAAGTCCCGCTGGTACGCCGGCGACCTCTACCGCGCCTATGTCGGCGAGGACGTCAAGATCCGGCGGCTGCTGTCCAAGGGGATGGACCGGGCCGGGATCTCCAAGGTCGAGATCGAGCGTACCCGGGACCGGGTACGCGTCGACATCCACACCGCCCGTCCGGGCATCGTCATCGGCCGCCGCGGCGCGGAGGCCGAGCGGATCCGAGGCGAGCTGGAGAACCTCACCGCCAAGCAGGTCCAGCTGAACATCCTGGAGGTCAAGAACCCCGAGCTCGATGCGCAGCTGGTCGCCCAGGGCGTGGCCGAGCAGCTGTCCGGGCGGGTGCAGTTCCGCCGCGCCATGCGCAAGGCCCTGCAGACGACCATGCGCAGTGGCGCCCTGGGTGTCAAGGTGCAGTGCTCGGGTCGACTCGGCGGGACCGAGATGTCTCGCTCGGAGTTCTACCGGGAGGGTCGGGTCCCGCTGCACACGCTGCGCGCCGACGTGGACTACGGCTTCTACGAGGCCAAAACGACGTTCGGGCGGATCGGCGTAAAGGTCTGGATCTACAAGGGCGAGGTGGCCGGCTCCCGCGCGGAGCGAGAGGCGCAGGCCGCTGCGCGCGCCGCGGCGGCCGGTCGTGGACGGCCCGCCACCCGCGGTAGGCGCCCTGAGCGCGCTGGTGCGGCACCCGCGGCCGGTCGGCCCGCGACGCCACCTGCGCCGGAGCAGCCCGTACCGGTTGGCGCCGAGACGGTCCCGCCGGTGGCGACCCCGACCGGGCAGGAGGGCTGAGCCGTGCTGATCCCTCGTCGCGTCAAGCACCGCAAGCAGCACCACCCGACCCGCCGTGGCATGGCCAAGGGCGGGACCACGCTCGCCTTCGGGGACTACGGCATCCAGGCGATCGAAGGTCACTATGTGACCAACCGGCAGATCGAGTCCGCCCGGATCGCCATGACCCGGCACATCAAGCGCGGCGGCAAGGTGTGGATCAACATCTACCCGGACCGCCCGCTCACCAAGAAGCCGGCCGAGACCCGGATGGGGTCCGGCAAGGGCTCACCCGAGTGGTGGATCGCCAACGTCAAGTCCGGCCGGGTGATGTTCGAGCTGTCCGGGGTGTCCGAGCAGATCGCGCGCGAGGCCATGCGCCGCGCGATGCACAAGCTGCCCATGAAGTGCCGCTTCATCAGCCGCGAAGGGAGTGACATCTGATGGCCCCGATCACCACCGCCGCTGAGCTGCGCACGCTCGACGGCGACGACCTGCAGGAGCAGCTGCGCGAGGCCAAGGAGGAGCTGTTCAACCTTCGCTTCCAGGCGGCCACCGGCCAGCTGGAGAGCCACGGCAGGCTACGCAGCGTCCGTCGCAACATTGCCCGGATCTACACCGTCCTGCGCGAGCGTGAGCTCGGGATCATCGACTCCGAGGCAGGCACCGCATGAGTACCGAGCCGGGCAACAAGCAGGAGACTGAGGGCACCGTGACCGCCGCCGACTCGGCCGCAGGCAGTGAGCGCCCCCACCGCAAGACCCGGGAGGGTCTGGTGGTGAGTGACAGGATGGACAAGACCGTCGTCGTACGCGTCGAGGACCGGGTCAAGCACGCCCTGTACGGCAAGGTGCTGAGTCGAAACTCCACTCTCAAGGTGCACGACGAGGCCAACAGCTGCGGCGTCGGCGACCGGGTGCTGATCATGGAGACCCGGCCCCTGTCGGCCACGAAGCGCTGGCGGTTGGTCGAGATCCTGGAGAAGGCCAAGTGATCCAGCAGGAGTCGCGGCTCAAGGTGGCCGACAACACCGGCGCCAAGGAGATCTTGTGCATCCGGGTTCTCGGTGGGTCCGGCCGCCGGTACGCCGGCATCGGTGACGTGATCGTGGCGACTGTGAAGGACGCCATTCCCGGCGGCAACATCAAGAAGGGCGAGGTCGTTAAGGCCGTCATCGTCCGCACCGCGAAGGAGCGCCGCCGGCCCGACGGCTCCTACATCCGCTTCGACGAGAACGCCGCCGTCATCCTCCGGACCGACGGCGAGCCCCGAGGGACCCGCATCTTCGGCCCTGTGGGCCGAGAGCTGCGTGACAAGCGGTTCATGCGAATCATCTCGCTGGCGCCGGAGGTTTTGTGATGGCACACGACCTGAGCATCAAGAAGGGCGACCTGGTCCGCGTGGTTGCCGGTACCGACAAAGGCGCCGAGGGCAAGGTGATCGGCGTCCGGCGCGAGCAGCGCCGGGTGATCGTCGAGGGCGTCAACCGGGTCAAGCGGCACACCAAGACGGTGCAGCAGGGCGGCCGCGGCGGCACCACCGGCGGCATCATCACGCAGGAGGCATCGATCCACGTGTCCAACGTGATGCTGCTCGTCGAGGTGGACGGGACCAAGGTGACGACACGCGTTGGCTCGCGCCGCGAGGAGGTCACCAAGACCAGGCCCGACGGCACCACCTACACCGCACACCGCAGCGTCCGGATCGCCAAGCGCTCCGGTGAGGAGATCTGATGACCACCACTACCGACGCCAAGGCCCCACCGGCCGGTGGCGCCGACCAGGCGGTGGTGACCCCACCGCGGCTCCGGCAGCGCTACCGGGACGAGATCGCGCCGGCGCTGCGCCAGCAGTTTGACCTGCCCAACGTCATGCAGGTACCGAGCCTGACCAAGATCGTCGTCAACATGGGGGTGGGTGAGGCCGCGCGCGACTCCAAGCTGATCGAGGGCGCGGTCCGCGACCTCACCACAATCACCGGGCAGAAGCCATACGTCACCCGGGCGCGCAAGTCCGTGGCGCAGTTCAAGCTGCGGGAAGGGATGCCCATCGGTGCGCACGTGACACTGCGCGGTAACCGGATGTGGGAGTTCCTCGACCGGCTGCTGTCGCTGGCACTGCCACGCATCCGGGACTTTCGTGGCCTGTCGCCGCGCCAGTTCGACGGCAACGGGAACTACACGTTCGGGCTGACCGAGCAGGTGGTGTTCCACGAGATCGACCAGGACCGCGTCGACCGCACCCGGGGCATGGACATCACAGTGGTCACCACCGCCATCAACGACGAATCGGGGCGCGCCCTGCTCAAGCACCTCGGCTTCCCCTTCAAGGAGTCCTGACCATGGCCAAGACCGCTCTCGTCGCCAAGGCCGCGCGCAAACCCAAGTTCAAGGTTCGCGGATACACCCGGTGCCAGCGCTGCGGGCGCCCCAAGGCGGTGTACCGCAAGTTCGGCCTCTGCCGGGTGTGCCTTCGCGAGATGGCCCACCGCGGCGAGCTCCCCGGTGTGACCAAGAGCAGCTGGTGACCCCCGCAGAAAGTAGTGCCCGACCATGACGATGACCGACCCGATCGCAGACATGCTGACCCGGCTGCGCAACGGCAACCAGGCCTACCACGACACCGTCAGCATGCCGCACAGCAAGCTCAAGGTGGGGGTGGCCGAGATCCTGAAGCAGGAGGGATACATCTCCTCCTGGACGGTGACCGACCCGCCCGCCGGCGAGGTGGCAAAGACGCTGACCGTCACCCTCAAGTACGGCGAGCACCGGGAGCGTTCGCTCGCCGGGGTGCGCCGGATCTCAAAGCCGGGCCTGCGGGTCTATGCCAAGGCAACCAGCCTGCCCCGGGTGCTCGGCGGCCTGGGCGTGGCGATCATCTCGACCAGCCACGGCCTGCTGACCGACCGGCAGGCCAACCAACGAGGGGTGGGCGGGGAAGTCCTCGCCTACGTCTGGTAGGGGAGGAGCAAGCATGTCGCGAATCGGCAAGATGCCCGTCCCCGTCCCGTCCGGCGTGGACGTCACGCTGGACGGCCGGCAGGTCAAGGTTCGCGGACCCCGCGGCGAGCTCGCCCACACCGTGGTCGAGCCCATCAGCGTCGAGCGCGGTGACGACGGTGCGGTGGAGGTACGCCGGCCCGACGACGAGCGGCGCAGCCGGGCGTTGCACGGGCTGTCCAGGACGCTGATCGCAAACATGGTCACCGGCGTGACGACCGGCTACGAGAAGAAGCTCGAGATCATTGGGGTCGGCTACCGGGTGCTCTCGCGCGGGCCGCAGCAGCTCGAGCTCAACCTCGGCTTCAGCCATCCGGTCGTCTTCGACGCCCCCGACGGGGTGACGTTCACCGTCGAGTCGCCGACCCGGTTCACCGTGCTCGGCATCGACAAGCAGCAGGTCGGTGAGGTCGCCGCCAACATCCGCAAGCTGCGCAAGCCGGAGCCGTACAAGGGCAAGGGCATCCGGTACGCGGGTGAGCAGGTCCGGCACAAGGTCGGAAAGGCTGGTAAGTGACGATGGCTATAGCGTTGAGGCCCCGCCGCGGCGTCGCCACCCGGACCGCGCACCGGTTGCGCCGCCAGGTCAGGGGACGCAAGAAGATCGCCGGCACCGCCGAGCGTCCCCGGCTGGTCGTGACCCGCAGCAGCCGGCACATCGTCGCGCAGGTCGTCGACGACCTGCAGGGACGTACGCTGGCATCGGCGAGCTCGATGGAGTCCGAGCTGCGATCGGTCTCAGACGACAAGACCGTCAAGGCGCGCCGCGTAGGTTCCCTTGTGGCCGATCGCGCTAGAGCGGCGGGGGTCGAGGCGGTCGTGTTCGACCGGTCCGGCAACCGCTACCACGGGCGGGTCGCGGCACTGGCCGACGGTGCCCGTGAGGGGGGACTGACGTTCTGAGGACTGGCTGTGTCGTTACTGGCTTTCTGGCAACAGGGATAGAGGACATCTGATGAGCAGCGGACCCCAACGTCGCGGTAGCGGCACGGGTGAGCGTCGAGGTCGTGACGGCGGCAGGGGCGGGGCCGACAAGTCCACCTACATCGAGCGCGTCGTCAGCATCAACCGGGTCGCCAAGGTCGTGAAGGGCGGCCGTCGGTTCAGCTTCACCGCCCTGGTGGTGGTCGGCGACGGCGACGGCATGGTCGGCGTCGGCTACGGCAAGGCGAAGGAGGTGCCGGCGGCCATCGCCAAGGGCGTCGAGGAGGCCAAGAAGAGCTTCTTCCCGGTCCCCCGGAGCCAAGGCACCATCCCGCACCCGATACAGGGCGAGAAAGCCGCCGGCGTGGTGCTGCTGCGCCCCGCGGCCCCAGGAACCGGGGTCATCGCCGGTGGACCGGTACGTGCGGTGCTGGAGTGCGCCGGCATCCACGACGTGTTGAGCAAGTCGCTCGGATCGAGCAACGCCATCAACATCGTGCACGCCACCGTCGCGGCGCTGCGCGCGCTGGAGACGCCGGAGAGCGTGGCCACCCGCCGCGGGCTGACCGTCGAGCAGGTGGCCCCCGCCGCGCTGCTGCGGGCCCGGGCCGAGGCGAGTGCCTGATGGCCCGCCTCGAGGTCCGGCAGGTGCGCTCCGGTATCGGGCGCAAGCAGAACCAGCGCGACACCCTGCGCTCGCTGGGCCTGAAGCGCATCGGGCACGTGGTCGTCAAGCAGGACCGCCCGGAGATCCGGGGGATGCTGGCCACCGTGCCGCACCTGGTGGCCGTCGAGACTGTTCCCGACGAGACCCCGCACGACGAGGCCCTGCACAACGAGGATGGCGACTGACATGACGCTGAAGCTGCACCACCTGCGCCCGGCCCCGGGCGCCAAGCAGACCAAGACCCGGGTCGGCCGCGGGCAAGGTGGCAAGGGCAAGACCGCTGGGCGGGGCACTAAGGGCACCAAGGCCCGCGGGCAGGTGCCGGCATCGTTCGAGGGCGGGCAGATGCCCATCCACATGCGGCTGCCCAAGCTGAAGGGCTTCACCAGCCCGTTCCGCGTCGAGCACCAGGTGGTCAACCTCGACCGACTCACCGCGTTGTACCCCGATGGCGGCGAGGTGACGGCCGAGGATCTCGTCGCCCGCGGCGTGGTCCGCCCAAGGCGCCCGGTCAAGATCCTCGGTGACGGTGACCTCGGCGTCGCCGTGCAAGTGCGGGCGCACGCCTTCTCCGCGTCGGCGCGGACCAAGATCGAGGCAGCCGGAGGCAGTGCCACCGTGCTGTAGAGTCCGGCGACTATCGACACCGGGAACCGCTCGACACGACGGGGCTCCCCCCAACCGGGGAGTCCGCTGGGGAGGACCAGGTGCTAGGCGCTTTCGTCAACGCGTTCCGCACGCCGGACCTGCGGCGAAAGATCCTGTTCGTCTTGTTCGTGATCGCCGTATTCCGCCTCGGCTCGACCGTCCCGGCGCCCGGGGTCAATGTTGCGAACGTCCAGGCCAGCGTCCAGTCCGTGGAAGGCGACAGCCTGTTCACATTGATCAACCTGTTCTCCGGCGGCGCGCTGTTGCAGCTAACGGTCTTCGCGCTCGGGATCATGCCGTACATCACCGCGAGCATCATTCTGCAGCTGCTGGTGGTGGTCATTCCCCGGCTGGAGACGCTGAAGAAGGAGGGGCAGGCCGGGCAGGCCAAGATCACCCAGTACACCCGGTACCTGACGCTGGGCCTTGCGGTCCTGCAAGCGACCGGGATCGTGGCGCTGGCCCGCAGCCGGACCCTGTTCGGGGCAGACACCGGCCGGGCGCTGCTCTACGACGAGGACAGCATCTTCTCGTTCCTGCTGATCGTGATCACGATGACCGCGGGCACCGCGATCATCATGTGGTTCGGCGAGCTGATCACCGACCGCGGCATCGGCAACGGCATGTCGATCCTCATCTTCACCCAGGTCGTGGCCACCTTCCCCGGCACCCTGTGGCAGATCAGGGTGGGTCAAGGCTGGTTCACATTCACCATCGTCGTGGCCGTCGGGCTCGCCGTGGTCGCCGCGGTGATCTTCGTCGAGCAGGCACAACGCCGGATTCCGGTGCAGTATGCGCGGCGCATGGTGGGGCGCCGGATGTTCGGCGGATCGTCGACCTACATCCCGCTGAAGGTCAACCAGGCGGGAATCATCCCGGTCATCTTCGCCTCCAGCCTCGCCTATCTGCCGGCCCTGGCGATCCAGTTCAACCCGACGGCGCCGTGGTCGGAATGGGTCAACAACTACTTCGTCCAGGCCGACCACCCGGTCTACATGCTCACGTTCTTCGCGATGATCATCTTCTTCACCTACTTCTACGTCGCGATCACGTTCAACCCGACCGAGGTCGCCGACAACATGAAGAAGTACGGCGGCTTCATCCCGGGCATCCGCGCCGGCCGTCCCACCGAGGAGTACCTGGCGTACGTGCTGTCGAGGATCACCGCTCCCGGATCGGTGTACCTCGGTGTGGTGTCGCTGATCCCGCTGATCGCCATCGCCCTGGTCGGGGCGAACCAGAACTTCCCGTTCGGCGGCACCACCATTCTGATCATCGTCGGAGTGGGTCTTGACACGGTGAAGCAGATCGAGAGCCAGCTGCAGCAGCGCAACTACGAGGGCTTCCTCCGCTGATGCGCATGGTTCTGGTGGGTCCCCCGGGCGCCGGGAAGGGGACGCAGGCGACGCACATCGCCAAGCACTTCGCCATCCCGCAGATCTCGACCGGGGACATCTTCCGGGAGAACGTCTCCAACAACAGCGAGCTCGGCCAGGAGGCGAAGAAGCACATGAACGCGGGCGACCTGGTGCCCGACGAGGTGACGATCGCCATGGTGCGTGACCGGCTCGCCCAAGACGACGCCCGGGACGGGTTCCTCCTCGACGGCTTCCCCCGCACCGAGCCGCAGGCCGAGGCTCTCAGCGACATCCTCGCCGAACTCAGTACCGCCCTGGACGCCGTGCTCGAGCTGGCCGCCGACGACGAGGAGGTCGTCCGCCGGCTGTCCGGTCGCCGTACCTGCCGGACCTGCGGCAAGGTCTGGCACGTCGAGTTCGACCAGCCGGCTGTGGAAGGGGTGTGTGACGACGACGGCGGTCAGCTCTTCCGCCGCGACGACGACGCCCCGGAGACCGTGCAGCGCAGGCTCGAGGTGTACGCCGAGCAGACCGAGCCCCTGGTCGGGTACTACGAGTCACTCGGCATCCTGCGCCGGATCGAGGCGACCGGGAAGGTCGACGAGGTGACCCATCGGGCGATCACCGCGCTCGAAGACGGCTCGGCCTGACCCGGTGGCGCTGTTCGCTGAACGTCGGGTGGAGATCAAGACACCTGAGCAGCTCTGCTCGATGCGGCGAGCCGGCCTGGTCGTCTGCGCCACCCTCGAGCTCGTCCGGCAGCGGCTGCGGCCCGGAATGACGACGGCCGAGCTCGACGCCCTCGCCAACGAGCACATCCAAGCGAGTGACGCGGTCCCGTCGTTCCTCGGCTACCACGGGTTCCCCGGGTCGCTGTGCGTCTCGGTCAACGACGAGGTCGTCCACGGTATCCCCGGGCCGCGGCTGCTCGCGGACGGCGATGTTGTGTCGGTCGACTGCGGCGCGGTCGTGGACGGCTGGCACGGCGACGCGGCTATGACCGTTGCCCTTGGTGACGTGTCCCCTGGCGTCGAGGCGTTGCTGAGGGTCACCGACGACGCGCTGTGGCAGGGGATCGGCGCCGTCCGGCCGGGCGGACGGGTCTCGGACGTGTCGGCGGCCGTCGAGTCGTACGTCGCCAGCCGGGGGTTGCCCACGCTCGGGATCGTGGAGGACTACGTCGGCCACGGCATCGGTTCGCTGATGCACCAGCCGCCGCCGGTGCCCAACCGGGGACGGTCGGGGCGCGGACCCCAACTGGTGAGCGGGATCGCCCTCGCGATCGAGCCGATGCTGGTGCTCGGCGACCCGGAGACCGCCGTGCTGGACGACGACTGGACCGTCGTCACCAGCGATGGGTCGGTGGCTGCGCACTTCGAGCACACCGTGGCGCTCACCGAGCGCGGCGCCTGGGTGCTCACTGCCCACGACGGCGGCCGTGAGCGGCTGGCGTCGATGGGTCTGCCGTACGGCGGTCCCGACTGATGGCGTACACTTTTGGGTTGGCACCTGCGCGTACAGCCTCGTGTCAGTTCCGTGTGCTGCCCGGACGACCTCTGCCGGCAGTGCGACACCCCAGACGACCCCAGTCGAAGCGGCCGGTCGAGGATTGCGGAGGACATGCCGAAGAAGGAAGGGGTCATCGAGATCGAGGGCTCGGTGGTCGAGGCGCTGCCGAACGCGATGTTTCGCGTGGAGCTGACCAACGGCCACAAGGTGCTCGCTCACATCAGCGGCAAGATGCGCCAGCACTACATCCGGATCCTCCCGGAGGACCGGGTCGTGGTGGAGCTCTCGCCGTACGACCTCACCCGCGGACGCATCGTCTACCGCTACAAGTGACTCCCCAAGCCAGCCGTCAACCCCGTGTGCACCCTGTCGACTCCGCCGGGCTGCACCCGTCAGAGAGAGCTCGATGAAGGTCAATCC
>Ga0136622_10000095_pt1 | contig 31871 bp, 27 predicted proteins | sample AntDrymUQ4482106_2_FD_104803 | JGI IMG/M metagenome (GOLD analysis project Ga0136622, IMG submission 104803) | Polar desert sand microbial communities from Dry Valleys, Antarctica - metaG UQ448 (21.06) | ecosystem: Environmental > Terrestrial > Soil > Desert | place: Antarctica: Dry Valley...
GCCGACAGGTCGGAAGATCCGTCTGGGGCGCCGCCCGGCCGCACGCATCTTCCGACGGTGTGGTGGCTCTGGCAGCCGACAGGTCGGAAGATCCGTCTGGGGCGCCGCCCGGCCGCACGCATCTTCCGACGGTGTGGTGGCTCTGGCAGCCGACAGGTCGGAAGATCCGTCTGGGGCGCGGCCCGGCCGCACGCATCTTCCCATGGCCCCTCAGCCGAGCAGTTGCGCCAGCGCCCGCCGGACGAAGTCGGTGCGCATCTGCTGCGTGCGCAGCCCCTCGGCGCCGAAGCCCGCGAAGACGGTGTCGTCGGTGCTGACTGCGGCGCCCTCCTGCAGCGCGGTCGTCGACCGCTGCCAGTCGTTCGGGTTAGGCGCCGAGCCGGGTGGTGAACCGGGCACGTCCCAGCCGCCGAGGTTCTGTTCGAACGAGGTGCGGGCGGTCTGCTCACCGCCGACCAGAACGCGGGCGCTGTCCAGGAAGACACCCAGCCCCTGCACCGCGTCGTCGCTGGCGTAGGAGATGGCGACCTGCACCCGCTTACCGGCGTAGTTGGACAGGTCCATCGACCAGTTCTGCCAGCCACCCGATCGTCCGGTGGCGGCATGCCACACCCCGGTCGTACCGCGGGGTTCGCACTCGGTGTTCATGTAGTGCCGCAGCACCGGGTGCAGGCGCTGGACCCAACCGCCCTGACAGCTGAGCCCGGTGCCACGGGCGGTGTGCCCGTTCTCGTCGGGCAGCGTCGTCCATCGCCGGGTGCCCACCGGCCGTGCCTCGACGAAGACGTAGTCCCAGTCGGCCTCGGTGTCGTACGACAGACGGAAGTTGAGGCTGCCCCGGGAGTCTTTCCGCAGGTTGACCGTACGCGTGATCCGCTTGAAGCTGACGTCGGCTTGCTGGCTGTAGACGTACCGCTTGCCGGCGTACGGCTCGAATGGTGCCGCTCCGGGGCGGGCTGCCTTCACCGGCACGCTGCTGGCGAACTGCGGGAACTCGTCTCGTGGCAGGAAGCTGGATGTCGAGACGAGGGACGCAGCGTGGTCCTGGTTGTCCGCCGAGGTGCCGCCGTTCAGTGCGCCACTGAAGCCGTCGAAGGCACCTCGGACGCCGGTGAGGTCGAACGGCTCGCCCCGGGCGTTCAGACCCCCGCCGGGCACGGAGGAGTAGGCGCCCAGCCAGTACTGCTGGAAGTCGTTGAGCAACGGCAGACACGGGTACACGGCGTAGGTGGTGCACTCTCCTTGCTGCTCCTCGAAGGGGTTGTAGAAGTACACGCCGTCGAAGCCCTGGGCGAACTGCGCGTACTTGCCCGTGAGCAGCAGCTTGCCGCCCTCGTTGAGGTAGTCACGGACGGCCAGCTCGAGATCGAGTGCCAGCTCGGCGGCGGTGCCGTCGGGCTGCCCCTGCTCGCGGGGGATGATGTCGTCGCCGGTCTCCCAGACCACCGCGTCGTAGTGCGACAACACACCGAGGTGGTGTGGGGCAGTTCGCTGCCGCCGGTCCACGTCGTAGACATCGACGGTGTAGCCAGCCTGCTCCAGCGCGGTGCGGTAGTCGTCGGCGTACCTGGCACCCCGGCCGGGCTGCGGCGGGCTGTCGCCGGTGACGTCCTCGGCGGCCAGCACGAGCACGTCGCCGCCGATCTCGTTGTGGACGGTGTACGTGAAGCGCTCGCTGGCGACCCGGCCGCCTCCCGGCTTGACGGCTGAGAACCAGGCGCGGACCGAGTCCCCTGGCGCGGTGCCCTCGACGGTGCCGCGGAACTCCGCGTAGTACTCGTCGTTGAAGTCGCCGTACCGCTCGCCACCCGCCCACTCCGTCGCTGCGACGGTTGTTACGGGGGCGTCGTCGACCCGGTAGTTGAGGCTCACGTCGTCCAGGGCTCGCTTGGCGACGACCGCCACCGGTTGGGTGTCGCCGTACGAGACCCGGAAGGGGTCGATGACGAGGTCTCGTGCCTCCAGGCCCACCGGCGAGACCGGGTCGGCGGGGTCGTCGGCGGACCGGGCCACCGACAGTGCGAACGGGACGTTCTTGCGGAACTCCCGCTCGACCAGCTTCTCGTCGTCGGGGAAGTTGAAGCCGCTGACGCAGTCCCGCGGCAGCCACTCGTCGTCGGGGTCGATGGCGCTGGCGGTCTGGCAGGTCGTCATCTCCGGCGTGTACGCCAAGGTGCCGAAGGCCTCGTGCATGTGCTCGGTGGTCTCGCCATTGGTGGTGTAGAGCTCGGCGTTGATGTCGGGGTCGTAGCCGGGGACCGCGGAGTTGTCATCAGTGCCGGCCAGGGCCTCGAAGATCTCGTCGTCCGGCGTGGGGGTCGACACCTGCCAGCCGGTGCCGTAGAGCAGCAGCTCCGCGGCGGAGTGGTAGTTGATGTGGAACTCGAAGCCCACCCGGTCGGCCAGCCGCAACAGGGCCCGGGTCTCCGGCTCGGAGGCCGGACCGGTGCCGCGGTACGTCTCGCTTGTCGGGTCCGGCGACGATCCCTCGTTGTCCCAGCCCCACTTGAACGGGAAGTTGCGGTTGGGGTCCACCCCGTCGGCGGAAGTGATGCGGCCGTCGCCGTTGTTGTCGCAGGTTTTTGCGCCACAGCCGGTTGCCCTTGGTGAAGGTGAAGTCGTACCCGTCAGGGTTGGCGACCGGGACGAACCAGAGCTCTGTGGTGTTGAGCAGCCGGGTGATCGCCGGCGTCTGGCCGTACCGCTCCAGCACGTGTTGCATCAGCCGGCGCACCATCTCGGGGGTGATCCATTCCCGGGCGTGCTGCGCCGCGGTGTAGAGCACCGCAGGCCGGGCGCCGTCGTCCACCGTCGAGGCGTCACCGGTGACCCGGACCGCGAGGATCTCCCGACCTTGCACGGTGGGGCCCAAGGGGACGAGTTCGGTGAGTGCGGGATAGCGCCGGGTGGTGCGGACCAGCTCGTCGCGGATCCCACCCGGTTCGCTGTACGAGCGGAACACCTCTGGGTCGCGTGCCGACTGTTGCGCTAGCACCCGCGCGGCCGATCGGCCGCCGATCCGCTTCGGTGCCAGCTCGACGCCCTCGGCGTCCAGCGCCTTGACCTGGTCGGCAGTCAGGATCGCCTCGACGGCCAGCCGCGCCCCACCCGACTGAGCGGTTACGACGTCTTGGCGGTCGACCCCGGCCGCCACGAACGCGTCCAGCTGCCGGGGTGAGACCGTGCCGACGTACACCTGCAGCCCGCTGCTGCCGCGAGGCAGCCGGCGATCTGCTCCGTCCGCGGCAGCCGTCGTGCCTGCTGGGGCGACCGGCGACGCGACCGGTGCGCCCTGGGTGGGCGCTGCCAGCAGCGTCGCGCCGGTCAAGGCGAGGGTGACAACGGCGACGAGTGAAGCGCGTCTCCTGGGCTGTTACCCCTCAGGCGACTGGGCGGCGGGTTGTGCTCACCCTCACCAGGGCGGCACCGACTGTCAATCCTGGCCGGGCGGGAGCGGACCGGGGTGGCTTGCACTCGGCCGGGGCGAGTGCTAAACCTTGTTGCTGGCACTCTCTACCCGAGAGTGACAACCGGATCGACCTGGCGAGTGTCGCCGGCTGGGCGGGAAAGTGACCGCCGGGCTGTCGGCCGTCCGTCGCGGGCGCCAGGGGGTCCGTTCCCAATTCGTCTACGCGTGAGGAATCGCGGACACATGCCCAAGACCATTGCTTACAACGAGGACGCCCGGCGGCGTCTCGAGCGGGGTATGAACTCGCTCGCCGATGCCGTCAAGGTGACTCTCGGCCCCAAGGGCCGCAACGTCGTGCTGGAGAAGAAGTGGGGAGCCCCCACGATCACCAACGACGGCGTGTCCATTGCCAAGGAGATCGACCTCGAGGACCCCTACGAGAAGATCGGCGCCGAGCTGGTCAAGGAGGTCGCCAAGAAGACCGACGACGTGGCCGGTGACGGCACCACCACGGCGACCGTGCTGGCCCAGGCCCTGGTTCGCGAAGGCCTGCGCAACGTCGCCGCCGGCGCCAACCCGATGTCGCTCAAGCGCGGCATCGAGAAGGCCACCGAGCTGGTCGCCGAGCAGTTGCTCTCGATGGCCAAGGAGGTCGAGACCAAGGAGCAGATCGCGTCCGTCTCGGCCGTGTCGGCCGGCGGCGACCTGAGCGTCGGCGACATCATCGCCGAGGCCATGGACAAGGTCGGCAAGGAAGGCGTCATCACCGTCGAAGAGTCCAACACCTTCGGCCTCGAGCTCGAGCTGACCGAGGGCATGCGCTTCGACAAGGGCTACATCTCGCCGTACTTCTGGACCGACAATGAGCGGATGGAGGCGTCACTCGAGGACGCGTACGTCCTCGTCGTGAACTCCAAGATCAGCTCGATCAAGGACCTCGTGCCGGTGCTGGAGAAGGTCATGCAGTCCGGCAAGCCGCTGGTGATCATCGCCGAGGACGTCGAGGGCGAGGCGCTCGCGACCCTGGTGGTCAACAAGGTGCGTGGCACGTTCAAGTCGGTCGCCGTCAAGGCACCCGGCTTCGGTGACCGCCGCAAGGCCATGCTGCAGGACATCGCCATCCTCACCGGTGGTCAGGTCGTCAGCGAGGAGGTCGGCCTGAAGCTGGAGAACGTCGGCATCGACCTGCTCGGTCGGGCCCGCAAGGTCGTGGTCACCAAGGACGAGACCACGATCGTCGAGGGTTCCGGTGATGCCGACCAGATCCAGGGCCGGGTCAACCAGATCCGCGCCGAGATCGAGAACAGCGACTCCGACTACGACAAGGAGAAGCTGCAGGAGCGGCTGGCCAAGCTCGCCGGCGGTGTCGCGGTGATCAAGGTCGGCGCGGCCACCGAGGTCGAGCTCAAGGAGCGCAAGCACCGCATCGAGGACGCAGTACGCGCGGCCAAGGCCTCGGTCGAGGAGGGCATTGTCGCCGGCGGCGGCGTCGCGTTGCTGCAGGCGGGCAACCGGGCGTTCGAGAAGCTCGACCTCGAGGGTGACGAGGCCACCGGCGCCAACATCGTCAAGGTGGCGCTCGCGGCCCCGCTGAAGCAGATCGCGTTCAACGCCGGCCTCGAGGGCGGGGTTGTCGCCGAGCGCGTGGCCGGCCTGCCCGAGGGGCACGGCCTGGATGCCGCGACCGGCGACTACGGCGACATGCTGGCCGCTGGTGTGCCCGACCCCGCCAAGGTCGTGCGCTCGGCGCTGCAGAACGCTGCGTCTATCGCCGCGCTGTTCCTCACCACCGAGGCCGTGGTTGCCGACAAGCCGGAGAAGGCTGTAGCCGCTCCTGGTGGCGGCGGCGACATGGGCGGCATGGGAGGCATGGACTTCTGACGTAGTCCACCCACAACCACAGCACCGTCGACAAGGGGCGGGCCCGGACTGCCGGGCCCGCCCCTTGTCGTCGCGCCGAGTGGTCACTTTCCGGACAACTGGCGGCTCATTCGCCGCCCGAACTGGACCACTCGACCGATCCGCCCGCGCCTTCCTGTGACACTGGAACGGTGCCGTCGGTTCCCGCTGCGCCCTCTTTCGAGCACTCACCCGTAGACCGCGCTGGGCCGACACAGAGCGCCCTGGTCGTGGCGCTCCCGGAGCTGGAGCCTGTAGTCGGTCGACACCGGGACCGGAGCGATCCGGCCGCGGGGTGGGGGGTGCCGGCGCACATGAGCGTGCTCTATCCGTTCGTCCCGCCGGCGCGGCTCGAGCCTGCGGTGCTAGAAGCGGCGGCGGCGGCGGTCGCGTCCGTGCCCGAATTCGACGTGGTTTTCCACCGATGCCGATGGTTCGACAGCACGGTGTTGTGGGTAGAGCCCGAGCCAGCCGAGCCGGTGGCGGCCCTCACCGCGGTCGTGACGGAGGCCTTTCCTGACCATCGGCCGTACGCCGGCACCCACGACCTCGTGATCCCGCACGTGACGGTGGGTCTCGCCGAGGTGGGTGGCTTGGCACGCCTGCGGGCTGTCGAGCGTGAGGTGAGCGACCTGCTTCCCGTCGATGCCCGGGTACAGGCCGTGTCGCTGATGACCGGGAGCCCTGCTCCGGCGACGTGGGCGACGGTGACCACCTTTCCGCTGGCCGCTGGCTGAACGTAGCCCTGCGGAAGGCTGGTCGACGTGGAGACGACGGTCGTGGGGCTGCTGCTCGCGGCCGGCGCCGGCCGCCGGATGGGGGGCCCCAAGGCGCTGGTCGCCGATTCGTCAGGCACGCCCTGGGTGGTCGCCACCGCACGGCGGCTGGCAGCCGGGGGCTGCGACCCTGTACGCGTGGTGCTCGGCGCCGCCGCTGACCGGGCCTCTGGGGCGCTGGACGCAGAGACAGTCGACATCGTGGTCGCCACCGACTGGGCCGAGGGGATGGGCGCTTCACTGCGGCGCGGTCTGGACGGGCTCGACCAGCTGGCCCCCATCTCCAGAGCCGCCCTTGTCCATCTCGTCGACCTGCCCGACGTGGGCACCGACGTCGTACGACGGATGGTCGCAGTGGCCGCGGCTGCCGGGCCGGACGCGCTCGCCCGGGCCTCGTACGCCGGGACTCCCGGCCACCCCGTGCTGCTCGGTCGTGACCACTGGGCGGCGGCGGCGGGGGCGGCGGGGGCCGACCGCGGAGCGCGGGACTATCTGGCCACGCGGCGCGTCGAGCTGGTCGAGTGCAGCGACCTCGCCACCGGGCGCGACGTCGACCGTCGCTGAACCGACCGCCCGGAACGCGCCGACTGGCATGCTCGTGACCTGGAATCGGTCGAGTCAGTCTCGGTTGCCGTGCTGGCCGTACGGCTCGGCGGCCCGGCCGATGCCCGGGTGCGAGAAGTCTGCGCGGCCCTCGACGTCGCCGTCGACGGCTGGGGATGACACGCGGCTCATCCGCAGCAGCAGCGCAGCGGAGGGCGTGACCTTGCCCGCGCAGTACGTCGAGAGCCGCGAACGCGACGTGCCCACCCGCCGGGCGAACGCCTCGCGGGCCAGGCCCGACCGGCGGACGTATGCGCGCACCGTCGCGGCCACGTCGTCACGCTCGTGACGCTCAGCCTCGGCCCGCGCCCTGGCGATCCGCCGCCGAAACAGCGACGCCACGTCGGGCTCGTCGGCGTAGCCGAGGTAGTCCTCGACCTGGCGCGCCACCTCCCCCCATGGAGAGGCCCCGATCGCCCGAGTGAGCAGCGCCCAGTCACCGATCGTCCCGCGCTCGAGGGTGATCACGATCGCTTCGTACGGCCACTGCTCCACATCGGCGGACGCGACCTCCACGTTGCGGAAGGCCACGCTCATGTCTGCTCCTCCACCTGTCGCAGCAGCCCGTCCGCGAGCCGATGACAGGCCGCGACCACCGCGTCCCAGTCGTGCCAGCGAGCGTCCAGGCCCTTGTACGACGCCAGCTGCGCGGTCACCCGGACATCCCTCGGACGTGGCGCGGACAGCCGCTGCACCAGCGCCGTCAGCACCGAGTCCGACCCACCCGACCGGTCGGCGTAGTAGTCGTCGATGTGGCTCAGCACCGTGGCGGCATCCGGGTCGCCGATGCGCAGGCTATGCGCAACGGTGTCGAGGTAGTCCCGCACCACGTTGCGCTGTACGACCAGGTAGGCCTTGATTCGTAGGATCTCCGGCAGCGTGGGCACCCGTACGGTCTGCTGCGGGGCCACCTTGACCTCGGTGAGCTCGATCTGCCGGGTGCGGCGCAGCTGGCGCAGGCCGGCCTCGATGCCCCCCAGCGAGCCGAGCAGGGTCATCGGCGGCCGACTTGCGCGCACGCTTGTCACCCAGCCGTCGGTCGCCTCCACCGCCTCCAGCACTTGTGCGTAGCGCTGGGCCAGGTCGCCCAACACGTGGTCGTGGTCGAAGGACTCGCGGTGCCGGGCGTGGTAGGCGGCCGCTGCTTCGCCTACCAGTACCGCCTCCGGCACCACCTGCTGCAGGGCGGCGGCCGACGTCAGGACCTCAGTCAACCGAGGTGACCCCATCACGATAGCGTATCAGTACTGATACGCTCGTGCTGGGACGGCGTCGGTAGCGCTGCCGAGCTCGATCGCGCAGTAGGCGCCGAGCTAGGGGCCCCACCCAGCTCGCCGAGCTGGTCTCAGATGCTCGTCCACGCACCCGCCGGGTGAGCATGCCTGTGGCAGGCTCGCGGCCATGTCCCTGGTGGCCGGCGTGGACTCCTCCACCCAGTCGGTGAAGGTGCTGGTGTGCGATACACAGACCGGAGAGGTACACCGGGAGGCGTCCGCGCCGCACCCATCGGGTACCGAGGTCGACCCCGAGGCCTGGTGGCAGGCACTCGAGCAGGCGTGTGGCGGCGGGCTGTTGGACGACGTGGCGGCGATCGCGGTCGCCGCGCAGCAACACGGGATGGTCTGCCTGGACGAGGACGACCGGGTGGTACGGCCGGCGCTGCTGTGGAACGACACCCGGTCCGCGCCGCAGGCGACCGCGCTCGTCGACGAGCTGGGCGGTCCCAGGGCCTGGGCAGAGGCGGTCGGGTCGGTGCCGACGTCGAGCTTCACCGTCACCAAGCTGCGCTGGCTGGCCGAGAACGAGCCGGACCGGGCCGGCCGGGTCCGGCAGGTCCTGCTCCCGCACGACTGGCTCACCCACCGCCTCGGCGCGAACCCGGCGGCGACCGACCGCGGTGACGCGTCGGGTACCGGCTACTGGTCACCGGCGTCCGGGAGCTACCGCCGCGACCTGGCCGCCGCCGCCCTCGGGCACGAGGTCGACCTGCCCCGCGTCGCCGAGCCGTCGGAGACCGTCGGCAGCACACCGGAGGGCGCCACGCTGGCAGCGGGGACCGGCGACAACATGGGCGCGGCCCTGGCGTTCGGGCTCAGTCCCGGCGACGTCGTCGTCTCGCTGGGCACCTCCGGAACGGTGTTCGCGGTATCCGACCATCCCCCCGCCGACCCGGTCGGCGCGGTCGCCGGCTTCGCCGACGCGGAAGGGCGCTTCCTCCCGCTGGTCTGCACGCTCAACGCGGCACGGGTGCTGGACTCCACCGCCAGGCTGCTCGGCGGTGACCACGAGCTCCTGTCCCGCCTGGCGCTCGACAGCTCACCCGGCGCCGGGGGTCTGGTGCTGCTGCCGTACTTCGATGGGGAGCGCACCCCCGACCTCCCGGACGCCACCGGCACCCTGGCCGGGCTGACCACGGACTCGCTGACCCCGGCGAACCTCGCCCGCGCCGCCGTCGAAGCAGTGCTGTGCGGACTTGCCGACGGGTTGGACGGACTACGCGCCCAAGGGGTACGCCCGACCCGCCTGATCCTGATCGGCGGCGCCGCCCGCTCGGAGGCGGTGCGCACTGCGGCGACCAGTGTCTTCGATGTGCCCGTGCACGTACCCAGACCGGCGGAGTACGTCGCACTCGGAGCTGCCCGGCAGGCCGCCTGGGTCCTGGCCGGTGACCCCGAGCCACCGGACTGGCATGCCGACGTGGGCGAAGCCCACGACCCCGAACCTGTCTCGCATGTCCGCGACCGTTACGCCGAGCTCCGCGAGGCGCTTCACCCCTAGCGTCGGGGGCGGGCGCCCGCTGCCAGCAGGTGCTTGGCCACGCTGGCGTCGGTCACCAGCGTGCTGACCAAGCCCGACCTGACAGCTGCCTCCGCGGCTACCACCCGAGCCGGCCCGCCCACGATGGCGATCACCTCGGGAACCGTACGCAGCTGCGCGGTGCTGATCGCCATCACCCGGTCGTCCAGGTCAGTGACCACGTCGGCCCCGTGAGCGTCCAGCAGGCGAGCGCTGACCTCCGCCCGTACCCCAACCCGTGCGTAGGCCTCCCGTTGGTCGGTGGGCAGGGCATCCCAGACCGTCGAGTAGCCGCTCTCCCACGACCCGACCGCGACCACCGCCTTGGTGAGCCGGTCGAACTGCGCGAACGCGGCAGCGATGTCGGGCTGGCGGCGCAGCGACTCCGCCGCCGAGGCGTCCTCGACGACGAGCGGAGCGTAGATGGGCCAGGCCCGTCCCCCGCCGACGGTCGCGGCCCGGCGCACGATCTCCACCGTGCTGTTGTCGGTGTCCGTCCGCGCCAACGTGCCCGCGAGCTGGACCACGCTGCACCGGGCGAGCCGGGACAGCCTCGTGGTCGCCAGGTCGATCGTCCGGCTCCACGACAGGCCCAGCACGTCGTCGTCCTGAACGACCTCGGTGAGCAGGTCGGCGGTGACCCCCGCCAGCTGAGCCCGTAACGAGGCGTCCGGCTGGTACGGCGTGTCGATCACGACGGCTCGGGACAGGCCCACAGACGTACACAGGGCCGCCGACAGCTCGGCGTCGATCGAGGCCGGAAGGCGGATGTCGACGTGCACCAGCCCGGCGGCGCGGGCGTCGGCGAGGACCCGAGCGACCTTGAACCGGCTCAGGCCGAGCTCGTCGGCGATCTGCACCTTTGTTGCACCGTCGACGTAGAAGCGGCGGGCGATGAGAGCGGCCCGTACCAGCTCGTGCGGCCCGAGGTCGACAGCCATTCGCGCGCCACTCATCGCCCGAGCTCTCCTCCGGGCCACGTACGGCCCTTGACACCGCCCCCTCTGCGCGGCTGAATGTATCTCATCCGTAGGGGGAGCTGCTCATCTGAGCGCTACACCGGAGGATGCCGTGCGCGCAGCCGTCGTCGACGAGCCGGGGCAGGTGCGCGTCGGTGACGTCGCCGACCCGGTGCCCGGCCCGGGCCAGGTGGTGGTCGAGGTGGGCGCTTGTGGCATCTGCGGCACCGACCTGCACATAGCGGCCGGTGAGTTCCCCCCGACCCCGTACCCGATCGTGCCCGGTCACGAGTTCGCCGGGCGGGTGGTCGGGGTCGGTCCCGACGTCGTCACGGGTATCCGCACCGGCGACCGGGTGGCGGTCGACCCGTCGCTGTTCTGCGGCTACTGCGCGCCGTGCCGCGCGGGCCGGGGCAACCTCTGCGCGAATTGGGGCGCCACCGGCGACACCGTGGACGGTGCCTTCGCCGAGCGGGTCGCCGTGCCCGCGACCAACGCCTACGCGCTTCCGGACCACCTGACCTGGCAGCAAGGCGCCCTGGTGGAGCCGTTGTCGTGCGCGGTGCACGGACTGCGGCGACTCGGCGTGGGGGTGGACGAACAGGTGCTCGTGGTCGGCGCCGGCACGATGGGGCTGATGCTGCTCCAGCTGCTCGTGCGGGGGGGTGCGCGCGTCGCGGTGGTCGACCACAACCCGGCCCGGCTGCCGCTGGCCGAAAGGCTCGGCGCCGCCGTCGTCGCGACATCGGTGGCCGAGCTCGACGACACCTTCACCGCCGCCGTGGACGTTACCGGCGCTCCGCCCGCGATCGAGGACGCCTTTGCGGCGCTGAGTCGCGGCGGCCGGCTGATGATCTTCGGCGTGGCACCGGCGGAGGCGACGGTCCGGCTCTCGCCGTTCCGCGTCTACAACGACGAGATCACCGTCTTGGGCTCCATGGCGGTGCTGCACAGCTTCGGGACGGCCCTTGACCTGATGGCGACCGGAGCCGTGGAGACCAGCAGCCTGCTCACCCACGGCCTGCCGCTGGAGGAGTTCCCACAGGCTCTCGACCTGGTGCGTGCCGGTGAAGGCGTCAAGGTGCAGATCCTGCCCGGCAGCGGGGCAGGGTGACCCACGTGCGCGGCGTGTACCTGCCCGGCGGCAGCAGGGTCGACATCCGAGATGTTCCCGACCCCGTCCCGGGCCACGGCCAGGTGGTGCTGCGGCCCGTAGCGTCCACGATCTGCGGCAGCGACCTGCGCGCGATCTACCGCGAGCACCTCGGCTCGGGGCCCGAGGCCTACCAGGACGTGGTGGCCGGCCACGAACCCTGCGGCGAGGTCCTGCACGTCGGCCCGGGCTGTGTGCACACCCGCCCCGGCGACCGGGTCGTGGTCTACCACATCAGCGGGTGCGGCCTGTGCGCCGAATGCCGTCGGGGCTACCAGGTCAGCTGCACCTCGCGGCTACGGCAGGCGTACGGCTGGCAGCGCGACGGTGGGCACGCAGAGCTGCTGCTGGCGCAGGAACGAGACCTGCTGCCGCTGCCCGGCGCTCTGACCTACCTTGACGGTGCGTGCGTCGCCTGCGGCTTCGCCACCGCGTACGAGGCGCTGTGCCGGGCGGGGGTGTCGGGCCGCGACACCGTGCTGGTTACCGGGCTCGGGCCGGTCGGCCTGGCGGTCGGCCTGCTCGCACAGGCGCTGGGCGCCGCCCGGGTGGTGGGCACCGACCCCAGCGAGCCCAGGCGCACGCTGGCCGTGGCAACGGGCGCCGCCCACCAGGTGAGCGACGGCGAAGCCGGCGGGCTTGCCGAGCTGCTCGGTGACGGGGTCGAGGTCGGGGTGGACTGCTCCGGCTCCGGCGCCGGCCAGGCTGCCGCGGTGGCCGGCACCCGGCGTCACGGGCGGTGCGTCCTGGTCGGCGAGGGCGGCCAGCTCAGCCTCGACGTCAGCCGGGACGTCATCCACCGACAGCTCACCCTGATCGGCTCTTGGGTGTCGAGCACCTGGCGGATGGCCGAGCTGCTGGGGCTGCTGGTCGGCTGGGAGCTGCATCCCGAGCAGGTGGTCACCGACCGCTTCGGCCTCGACCAGGCGGACCAGGCCTACCGAGTCGCCGACCAGGGCGCCGCCGGCAAGGTCGCCATCGTCAGCGACACCCGTCCCCGATCCACCCCGGTGCCGGACACCTCACCGCTGTAGGGAGCACACCATGAGGATGCGACGTCTGTTCGCCGTGGGCAGCATGGTGCTGACGGCGGCCCTGCTCGCCGCCGGCTGCGCCGGCGCCGGCGCGCTGACCGGCGGGAGTGGCGGCACGTCGCTGGTCGTCGCCATCGTCTCCAACCCGCAGATGGAAGATGCGGTCGCCCTGTCTGACCAGTTCGAGGCCGACCACCCGGACATCGATGTCCAGTTCGTGTCGCTGGCCGAGAACGAGGCCCGCGCGAAGATCACGGCCTCGGTCGCCACCGGCGGTGGCGAGTTCGACATCGTGATGATCAGCAACTACGAGACGCCGCAGTGGGCCGCGAACGACTGGCTGGTCAACCTGCAGGGCTACGCCGAGCAGACCGAGGGCTACGACCCGGACGACTTCCTTCCGACGATCCGCGAGTCGCTTTCGTACGAAGGTGACCTGTACTCGGTGCCGTTCTACGGCGAGTCTTCGTTCCTCGCCTACCGCAAGGACCTGTTCGAGCAGGCCGGCCTCACCATGCCGGCCAAGCCCACCTGGCCGCAGGTCGCGGAGTTCGCCGCCAAGCTCGACGACCCCGCGAACGACGTGTCCGGCATCTGCTTGCGCGGACTGCCCGGCTGGGGCGAGAACCTGGCGCCGATGAACACCGTGGTCAACACCTTCGGTGGCCGCTGGTTCGACATGGAGTGGAACGCCACGCTCACCGAGGAGTCGTTCGTTAAGGCAGTGGACTTCTACGTCGACCTGGTCACCACGTACGGGGAGCCGGGGGCGGCCGCGAGCGGCTTCGCCGAGTGCGTCACCCGATACAGCCAGGGCCAGTCGGCGATGTGGTACGACGCCACCTCGATGGTGAGCACGGTGGAGTCGCCGGCTGACAGCGCTGTGGTCGGCAAGAGCGGCTACGTCCAGGCGCCGGTGGTGGAGACGAACGCGTCCGGCTGGCTCTACTCCTGGTCGCTGGGCATCCCGAAGACCTCGGAGTACCAGGACGAGGCGTGGGAGTTCATCTCCTGGATGACCGACAAGGACTACATCCGGCTGGTCGGGGAAGAGCTCGGATGGGAGCGGGTGCCCCCAGGCAGCCGGTTGTCGACCTACCAGATCCCGCAGTACGCCAAGGTGGCCAAGGCCTACTCCGAGCCGACGCTCACCGCGATGCGCGCGGCCGACCCGAACAACGCGACCGTGGACCCGGTGCCGTACACCGGCATCCAGTTCGTCGGCATCCCCGAGTTCCAGGACCTCGGCACCCGGGTGAGCCAGCAGATCTCCGCGGCCATCGCGGGACAGATCAGCGTCGAGGACGCGCTCGCGGAGTCGCAGGGCTACGCCGAGAGCGTCGGCGACGCGTACCAGGAGGGTGAGTGATGGCGACCGTCGCAACCGAACCCGGCCCGACCGTCAGCCGCCGACGTAAAGCGGCCCGGCAGGAGGACGCCTGGCGGCGGCGGGCGCCGCTGCTGCCCGCGCTGGTGTTCGCCATCATCGTCACTCAGCTGCCGTTCTTGCTGACGCTGTGGTACTCGCTGCAGTCCTGGAACCTGGTCAACCCCGGCTCGCAGGAGTTCGTCGGGTTCGCCAACTACGTCGACGTCTTCGCCGACAGCACCTTCCGCAGTGCTGCGCTGAACTCCATTCTCATCACTGGCCTCTGTGTCGTGGTCGCGATGCTGCTCGGCATCGGGCTGGCGCTGCTGCTGGACCGCAAGTTCCTCGGCCAGGGAGTCGTCCGTACCCTGCTGATCACGCCGTTCCTGGTGATGCCTGTGGCCGGCGCCCTGCTGTGGAAGACGACGATGTTCGACCCGGTGTTCGGGATCGTGAACTTCGTGCTGGGGCCGTTCGGTGCTGGTGAGACCGACTGGGTGTCGCAGTACCCGGTGACGTCGGTGGTGGCGGCACTGGTGTGGCAGTGGACTCCGTTCATGATGCTGCTGGTGCTCGCCGGGCTGCAGAGCCAGAGCCGCGACGTGCTGGAGGCGGCACAGGTGGATGGCGCCACCGGGTGGCGGACGTTCTCCTCGATCACGCTGCCGCATCTGCGGCGCTACATCGAGCTCGGTGTCCTGCTCGGCACCATCTACGTGGTCAACACCTTCGACCAGATCTACATGATCACCCAGGGAGGCCCGGGGACCGCCAGCTCCAACCTGCCGTTCTACATCTACCAGCGGGCGTTCCTCGGCTTCGACATCGGCCAGGCCGCCGCCATGGGAGTCGTCGTGGTCGCCGGCACCATCGTGATCGCCACGCTCACCCTGCGGCTGATCTTCACCAGCTTCACCGTCGAGGAGTCCTGATGGCCACCCAGACCGAGCGGCGCGCTGACACCGGTACAGAGACTGCGGCCGGAGGGTCCGGCCCGCAGGCGACCGGCCGCCGATCGTCCGGCGAGACGCCGGGACGGGTGCGGGGCATTGCCCTGACGGTGCTCACCTGGGTGATCGCACTGGCGTTCTTCTTTCCGGTCTTCTGGATGGTGCTGACCGCCTTCAAGCAGGAGGCAGACGCCTACACCGACCCGCCCAAGCTGTTCTTCACCCCGACCCTCAGTCAGTTCGCCAACGTGTTCGACGGCGGGCTGTGGACGTACGTGGCCAACTCCGCCTTCGCGACGGTGGTCTCGACGATGCTGGTCATGCTGCTTGCGGTGCCGGCGGCGTACGCGCTGTCGATCCGCCCGGTGAAGAAGACGCAGGACGTCTTGTTCTTCTTCATCTCCACCAAGATGCTTCCGCTGGTGGCGGTGATCGTGCCGCTGTACGTCGCAGCGGGAACCGTCCGCTTGCTGGACAACATCTGGCTGCTCATCGTGCTGTACACCGCGATGAACCTGCCGATCGCGGTCTGGATGATGCGCTCGTTCCTCATGGAGGTGCCGCGCGAGGTGCTGGAGGCCGCCGAGATGGACGGCGCCAAGCTGCCCACCCTGCTGCGCGAGGTGATGCTGCCGATGGTCGCGCCGGGCCTGGCCGCCACCGCGCTGATCTGCGTGATCTTCGCCTGGAACGAGTTCTTCTTCGCGGTGAACCTCACCGCCGCGCAGGCCGGCACCGTGCCGGTGTTCCTTGTCGGCTTCATCACCAGTGAGGGGTTGTTCTGGGCGCAGCTGTCGGCGGCGGCCACGCTGGCTTCGCTCCCGGTGATCCTGGCCGGCTGGGTGGCGCAGAAGCAGCTGGTCCGCGGGTTGTCCATGGGTGCCATCAAGTAGGCCAGCGACCCGCGTCCACATGTCGAGACGTCGGGCGTGATGGCCACCGCTCGCAGTCCACAGGTTGTGCATTGCGGTCGTCCACAGCCGGCCGCGAGACCACCCGTCCTGACCTGGGTGTGGCCGGTGCGGACGTGGCGCCCCGGCCACGTTGTCCACATCGGACGCGCCGACATGCACAGGGCCGCAGCCCGCCTGCGTACGCGCGCAAAATTTCCTCTCCCCGAACCCCTTGGGGCGGGCAGGTTCCCAGCGTTAGCGTGCAGCGCACGTCATTGAGTGTGCAGCGGCGCAGCCGCCGGGAAACCGGCAGCCGAGTCGCGGCAAATCGGTGGCGGACCGACCGGGAGACCGGCGGGCCGACCATGCGGGGCGACCCGGGTGGTGGCGCCACTGGCGTCCGGCCCGTACGGGCCCAGGCGGTACGAGGCCCCTCCATCGGCTAGTTGGAGGGGCCTCGTCTCTGTCTACCCACTGCGGCTCGGCCGCGCCCGCAGGCCGTGCGGCGTGTCGGCCCAGGACCCCGCTCCTGTCCGAACGGCTCGGATGAGCGATGCTTTCCCGGTGCCCGAGCCAGCCCTCGCGTCCGCCGATGAGGTCGCCCAGCGCCTAGCCGGTACGGGCTACCTCACCGACGTGGGCCTCTCGACGGTTACTTGGCTCGCCCTGACGCTGCGCCGCCCGTTGTTGCTGGAGGGTGAACCCGGAACCGGCAAGACCGCGCTGGCCGAGGCGCTGGCCGACCTGCTCGACGCCCCGTTGGTGCGGCTGCAGTGTTACGAGGGCATCGACGCGTCGCAGGCACTGTACGACTGGGACTTCCCCCGCCAGATCCTGCACCTGCGTGCGATCGAGGCCACTAGGACGCTGGGCGCCGACCTGGACACCGACGCGGTGGAGCAGTCGCTGTTCGACGAGCGGTTCCTGCTGGATCGTCCGGTGCTGCGCGCGCTTCGACACAGCCCGGCTGTGTTGCTCATCGACGAGGTCGACCGGGCTGACGACGAGTTCGAGGCATTCCTGCTGGAGGTGCTGTCGACCTACCAGGTGACCATCCCCGAGTACGGCACCGTCACCGCCGACCCACCGCCGGTGGTGGTGCTCACGTCCAACCGCACCCGCGAGCTGCACGACGCCCTGAAGCGTCGCTGCCTCTACCACTGGATCGAGCATCCCGGGCTGGCTCGCGAGATCGACATCGTTCGGGCCCGGATGCCTGAGGTGTCGCAGCTGCTGGCCGCGCAGGTCGCTGGCGCCGTGCACCAGCTGCGCGACCACGGCGAGCTGCTCAAGCCGCCTGGCGTGGCCGAGACGCTCGACTGGTGCCGTGCCCTGCACGCCCTCGGCCGGGACACGCTCGACCTGGCCTCCGCCGCGGCGACGCTCGGCGCCGTGGTCAAGTACCGCGAGGACGTCGAGCGCGCGCGTGACCAGCTGGACCGCGTACTCGCCGGCTGACTCACGTCCCTCCGCCGGCCACCCGGTGACAAAGAAGAGGTTGGCTGCCAACCTATGCGCCATGACCAGTGCAGACGAACAGCTCAAGCAGCGGCACAAGGCGATGTGGGCATCCGGCGACTACCCCTCGATGGTGGAGACCTTCCTGCTGCCCCTGGGTCCGGTCCTCCCCGACGCCTGTCAGGTCGGCGGCGACCACCGGGTCCTCGACGTCGCCGCCGGTACCGGCAACGCTTCCATCCATGCCGCCCAGCGCGGCGCCACGGTGGTTGCCAGCGACCTGACGCCCGAGCTGCTCGACGCCGGCCGGGCCAGGGCGGCCGCGGCCGGAGTCGAGCTGGAATGGGCCGAGGCGGACGCCGAGAACCTTCCCTTCGGGGACGAGGAGTTCGACGTGGTGATGTCATGCATCGGCGCCATGTTCGCCCCGCACCACCAGGACGTCGCCGACGAGCTGGTGCGGGTGTGTCGGCCCGGCGGCAAGATCGGGCTGCTGAGCTGGACTCCGGAAGGGCTGATCGGCGCGCTGTTCCGGACCATGGGTCCGTTCGCGCCACCACCCCCGCCGGGCGCTCAGCCGCCCCCGCTCTGGGGCTCCGAGGAGCACCTTCGCGGTCTGTTCGGTGACCGCGTCCAACTCGCGACATCCGAACGCCGAGTCCTCGAGGTGACAGCCTTCCAGCACCCGGTCGACTTCGCCGCGCACTTCAAGCAGCGCTACGGGCCGACCATCGCCACCATGGCCAACGCCCGGCAGAACGGACGAGAGCAAGAGCTCGACAACGAGCTGGACAAGCTGTACCACGAGTGGAACCTGGGCACCGCCGACCATGCCCGCTTCGAGATGCAGTACCTGGTCGCGGTGGGCACGCGGGCGTGACCGTCGACGGTAGGGGTGTGGCAGGCTCGGCGGGGTGAGCACGACCCAGACCGTACGGCTGCGCTTCGGGTCCGAGGCTCGCGACGCCGGCACGCACACCAACCTGTCCGCCGTGCGCGCGGACGGCCGGTGCCTGTGGGTGGCCGGTGACGAGACGGCGACACTGGAACGGCTGGTGACCACGTCGGCCTCGCCCCCGGAATACGGACAGCAACGGTCGTACAACCTCGCCGACTTCGTGAACCTGCCCGGGCCCGCGGGCGATGAGGCCGACATCGAGGGGATCGGCCGCGCCGGACACTACCTGTGGGCGGTGGGATCGCACAGCCTCAAACGCAGGAAGATCAAGGCCAAGCAGGCCGACGCCAAGGCGATCAAGCGGCTGGCGACGGTCGAGGACGAGCCCAACCGTCGGGTGATCGTGCGCATCCCGGTCGTTGTCGACGACGACGGCCTCCCGACACTGGTCCGCGATGCGAGCGCCGACGGCGAGCGGCGTACGGCTGCGGTGCTTGCCGGCAAGCGGTCGCTGACCGAGCTGCTCGACCACGACGCCCACCTCGGGCCGTTCCTGGCGATCCCCAGCAAGGACAACGGCTTCGACCTGGAAGGTGTGGCGGTCCGGGGCGAGCGGTTGTACCTCGGTCTGCGAGGCCCGGTGCTGCGCGGCTGGGCTGTCGTGCTGGAGGTTCACCCCCGAGTCTTCGACGATGAGCCGCACGTCTTGAGCCTCGACCGCATCGGTGCGGACGGCGAGCGGTACCGCAAGCACTTCCTCGACCTCGGCGGCCTCGGGGTCCGCGACCTGTGCCCCGACGGGGACGACCTGCTGGTGCTCAGCGGCCCAAGCATGGACCTGGACGGACCGGTGCGGGTCCACCGCTGGCACGATGCCTTCCGAGCCGACGCAGCCGAGGTGGTTCGCGGCGACGAGATCAGCCGGCTGCTGGACCTGCCGTACGGAGCCGGTGACGACCACGCGGAGGGCATCGCCTTGTTCGACGGCGAGGGCGGCGGCGGGAACGGCCGCAGGCGGCGACTGCTGGTCGTGTACGACAGCCCCGCCGAGCACCGCCTGGACGGTGACGCGATCGTCGCCGACCTGGTGCCGCTGCCGGACTCGTAAGCAGCCAGCGGTGGCGGTGAGCGATGCTGGGCGGGTGAGAGCCGGGCCAGGCGACGACACCGACGCGGTGCTCTTGGGCTTCGCCGCGGCGCTGCGCGCCGGCGGCGTCACGGTCACGCCCGACCGGGGTCAAGAGTTCCTGCGCGCCGCCGCGGCGGTGGGGGCGGACAGTCAGCAGGCCGTCTACTGGGCCGGCCGGGCCACGCTGTGCTGTGGCCGGGACGACATCCACCGCTACGACCAGGTCTTCGCGTCCTGGTTCGGCGGTGAGCGCTCGTCCGGCTGGACCCGCCGCGAGCTCCCCCGCGTGGTCCAGCGCCCGGAGCTGGACCCTGGGGCCGGCGAGCGGCCGGGGGACGGTGACGACCTCCGGCTGCGGGCGGTCGCCAGCGGCACCGAGATCCTCCGCCACCGCGACGTGGCCCACCTGTCGCCGGCCGACCGCCGCCGCCTCGACCAGCTGCTCGAGCGACTCGTCGTCCATCCCCCCATACGCACCTCCCCGCGGCTGCACGCATCGCGGCGCGGACAGCTCGACCCGCGCCGAACTCTGCGCGACCAGCTTCGCCGCGCCGGCGAGCCGGGCCCGCTGCTGCGCCGGCGCCGGTCCCAGCGTCCGCGCCAGGTGGTCCTGCTTGTCGACGTGTCCGGCTCGATGGAGCCTTACGCCGACCACCTCCTGCGACTGGCGCACCAGGTCGTACGAGCCGCGCCAGGGGCCACCGAGGTGCTCACCGTCGGCACCCGGCTGACCCGGGTGACGCCGGCTCTGCGCAACCGGGACCCCGGGGCCGCGTTGCGCGCCGTCGGCGACACCGTGCCGGACTGGTCCGGGGGCACCCGGCTCGGCGAGATGCTGCGAGCGTTCTGCGACCGGCACGGTCAGCGCGGCATGGCCCGGGGAGCCGTCGTGGTGGTCTTCAGCGACGGGTGGGAGCGCGGCGACACCGCCCTGCTGGGCGAGCAGGCCCAACGGCTGCGGCGCCTGACGCACCGGCTGGTCTGGGTGAACCCGCACCGCGGCAAGCCAGGCTACCTCCCGGTGCAGGGAGGCATTATGGCCGTCGCCCCATACGTCGACGACCTGCTCGCCGGCCACTCGCTGGCGACCTTCGAGGAGCTGGTGGGCGTGATCGGCCGTGCGTGAGGTGCTCGACGACCTGATGGACTGGTGGCGTGACGGTCAGCAGGTAGGGGTCGGCACCGTGGTGGCGACCTGGCGCTCGGCTCCGCGGCCGGCCGGTGCGTCGATGCTGGTCGGGCCCGACGGCACCGCGGTCGGCTCGGTCTCCGGTGGCTGCGTCGAGGCAGCCGTGTACGAGCTTGCGCAACGGGTGGTGGCCGACGGGTCACCGGTGCTCGAGCGCTACGGGGTGAGCGACGGCGACGCCTTCGCGGTCGGCCTGACCTGCGGTGGTGTGCTGGACGTGTTCGTCGAGACGGTCTCTCGCGACACCTTCCCCGAGCTGGACCGGGTCGCCGCTGACGTCGAGGCCGGCCGGCCGGTGGCCGTCGCCACCGTGATCGACCACCCCGACCGGAGCTGGATCGGCCGTCGGCTGGTGGTGCGCCCGGAGGAGGCAGAGGACGGCGTGACCGGAACGGTCGGGTCTGCGCGGGCCGACGCCGCGGTCGCCGACGACATTCGTGGCCTGCTGGCCCAGGGCAGCAGCACGCTGCTCACGTACGGCCCGGACGGGCAGCGCCGCGGCGAGGGGATGCGGGTCTTCTGTGCCGCGTACGCGCCCCGACCGCGGATGCTCGTCTTCGGTGCCATCGACTTCGCCGCCGCGGTGGCGCGGGTCGGCTCGTTCCTCGGCTACCGGGTCACGGTGTGCGACGCCCGGCCGGTGTTCGCCACCCCCGCGCGGTTCCCGGACGCCGACGAGGTGCGGGTGGAGTGGCCGCACCGCTACCTGCGCCGCCAGGTCGACGCCGGCGGGCTGGACGCGCGCACCGTGGTCTGCGTGCTGACCCACGACCCGAAGTTCGACGTCCCCCTGCTCGAGGTGGCACTTCGGATGCCCGACGACCAACGGCCCGCCTACATCGGCGCGATGGGCTCGCGGCGCACTCACGACGACCGGCTGGCCCGGCTGCGCGAGGCGGGCCTCACCGACGCCGAGCTGTCCGGACTGGCCAGCCCGATCGGCCTCGACCTAGGCGCCCGTACGCCGGAGGAGACCGCGGTGTCGATCGCGGCTGAGGTGATCGCCTTGCGCTGGGGCGGCCGCGGCCAGCGGCTGTCCGCGACCAACGGCTCGATCCACCACGGCGGGGACCTTGTCCGCGAGGTGCCCGCCACTGCCTGACCCGGTTGTGAGACGGATCCTCCGACCTCTCGGCCGTCGGGGCGACCACCGCGTCGGAGGATCTGTGGGGGGCTCACGAAACTGGCAGTCGCGGCGTCTACTTGGTGTGGCCATGAAACCGTTCGAGCAGGTCGTCACCGAGCACGGGCCGACCGTGCTCAGGGTCTGCCGGGCGATCCTCGGCCCGCACGAGGCCGAGGATGCGTGGTCGGAGACGTTCCTGTCGGCGCTGCGCGCCTACCCCGACCTGCCGAGCGGCAGCAACATCCGGGCCTGGCTCGTCACCATCGCCAAGCGCAAGGCCATCGACCAGCACCGGGCCCGCAGCCGTCAGCCAATGCCCGCCGGCGAGCTTCCCGACCAGCCCGCCACCGATCGGTACCCGGCCGACTGCGACGACACGCTCTGGGCTGCGCTCGAGGCCCTGCCCCGCAGGCAGCGGGAGGCGATCGCTTACCACCACCTCGCCGGCATGCCGTACGCGCAGGTCGGCGAGCTGCTGGGCAACACCGAGAGCGCCGCCCGCAGGGCAGCCGCTGACGGGATGAGAACTCTGCGCAACCACTACCGAGGAGCCGCATCATGACCATCGACACCGATCTGCTGGCTGCGCTGCCGCCGGCTGACGAGGCCACCATCACGCGACTGCAGGCCCGGCTCGTCGACGCCGCGACGGCAGAAGGGATCCTCGACGTCGCCTACCGCACCCTGGACTCGCCGGTCGGGCCACTGCTGCTGGCCGCAACCGGCCAGGGTCTGGTCCGGGTCGCATATGCACGCGAGGACCATGACCAGGTGCTGGCGATGCTGGCCCGGCGGGTCAACCCGCGGGTCCTGTCCGCCCCCGCCCGGCTGGATCCGGTCGCCCGTGAGCTCGACGAGTACTTCGCCGGCATGCGTACGCAGTTCGACGTCGCCCTGGATCTCCGGCTGTCGAGTGGGTTCCGCCGCGACGTCCTGGCCCGACTGCCGGACATCGCCTACGGCACGACGGCCAGCTACGCGAGCCTGGCCCGAGCCGTCGGCAACCCCCGCGCGGTCCGCGCGGTGGGCAGCGCGTGCGCCAGCAACCCGCTGCCAGTCGTCGTCCCGTGCCACCGGGTGATCCGGTCGGACGGGGCCGCGGGCAGCTACGCCGGCGGCCCGGAGGTCAAGCTGGCCCTGCTCGCACTGGAGGCGGCCGCCTGACGTACCACGAGACGCGGGGTTCTGGCGGCTCGGGACGCGGCACCGGGAGGCCACACGCTCACCCCTCCGACCGGGCAGCCTTGACCCATCCCACCGGCCCGGATCGCATCCGCCCGTTGGGCTCCTGGTGATCTCCACTTGTGGTCCCCGCCTGCTCGCTGTTGGGTGTGGACAAGTCGACGGGCCGAATTTCGCGCGCCTGTCGTACGGAGCACCGTTGAGAGGTGGCCACCCGAATGACCCGCATCACCGTCAACGTGGACGGAGCGTCGTACTCCGACGACGTCGAGCCACGCCTGCTCCTCGTGCAGTACCTGCGCGAGCGACTCGGCAAGACCGGCACCGTCATCGGGTGCGACACCAGCAACTGTGGTGCCTGCACCGTCCACCTCGACGGGCGCAGCGTGAAGTCGTGCTCGGTCCTGGCCGTCCAGGCCGACGGGCACGAGGTCACCACCATCGAGGGCCTGGGCACAAGCGGTGAGCTGCACCCGATGCAGCAGGCGTTCCACGAGGCCCACGCCCTGCAGTGCGGCTTCTGCACGCCGGGGATGATCATGCAGTCCATCGACCTGCTGATCGAGAACCCCGACCCCAGCGAACACGAGGTGCGCGAGGGGCTCGAGGGCAACCTGTGCCGCTGCACCGGCTACCAGAACATCGTCAAGGCCGTACAGGCGGCTGCCAAGTCACAGGCCGCCAGCTCACCGGCCGCCAGCTCACAGGGAGGCGCGCGATGACCGCCGTGGAGGACCGTCCGGCCGAGGCTCAGCTCGAGGTCGGCACCGCCCGCCGGCGCAAGGAGGACCAGCGCCTCATCACCGGACGCACCCGGTGGACCGACAACATGACCCTGCCCGGCATGTTGCACATGGCCATGGTGCGCAGCCCGTTCGCGCACGCGACGATCACGTCGATCGACGCCGCGGCGGCCAAGGCGTCCCCGGGCGTCGTCAGCGTCGTCACCGGCAGGGACCTCGCCGACGAGCAGGGCACACTGCCGAACGTCTGGAACATCACCCCGGACCAGAAGACCCCGACCCACCCGTCGATGGCGGTGGACACGGTGCGCTTCGCCGGCGAGATCGTCGGCTGTGTGCTGGCCCGCTCCGCGGCCGAGGCCCGGGACGCGGTCGAGCTGGTCGACGTCGAGTACGACGAGCTGCCGGTGCTTCTCGACACCCGGGAGGCGCTGAAGGACCAGACGGTGATCCATCCCGAGATCGGCACGAACGTGAGCGCGCACATGGTCGTGGACTTCGACACCGACGTCGACGCCGTCATCGAGGCGGCCCACGCCGACGGCATCGTGTTCGAGCGCGAGTACGAGCAGCAGCGGCTGATCCCGGCGTTCATGGAGCCTCGATCGATGATCTGCGACCCCACCGGGGAGCAGACCGTGCTGTGGAGTGCGACCCAGATCCCGCACGTCCTACGGGTGCTGCTGGCGCTGTCGCTCGGCATCCCCGAGTCCAAGCTTCGGGTGATCGCGCCCGACGTCGGCGGCGGCTTCGGTGGCAAGCTGCAGGTCACGCCGGAGGAGTTCATCACCGTGCTCGTCGCGCGGCGGCTCGGCAAGCCCTGCAAGTACACCGAGACCCGCAGCGAGTCACTGATGGTCGCCCATCACGGGCGGGCGCAGCACCAGAAGCTCACCCTGGCCGCCAAGAAGGACGGCACCGTGACCGGGCTCAAGGTCGAGCTGATCGCCGACATGGGGGCGTACCTGTCGCTGCTCGGCGGCGGCACCCCGGCGCTGGGGACGTTCATGTTCAACGGCATCTACAAGTTCGACGCGTACCGCTTCGACCTGACGACGGTGTTCACCAACACCGCGTGGACCGACGCCTACCGTGGCGCCGGCCGGCCGGAGGCGACGTTCGCCATCGAGCGGCTGATGGACGACTTCGCCCACGAGCTCGGCATGGACCCGCTGGAGCTGCGGGAGAAGAACTGGATCACTCACGACGAGTTTCCCTTCACCACTGTCGCCACGCTGGAGTACGACTCCGGCAACTACGAGGCGGCGACAGCGAAGGCAAAGCAGCTGTTCGGCTACGACGAGCTGCGGCGTGAGCAGGCCGAGCGCCGCGACCGCAAGGACCCGGTACAGTTGGGCATCGGCGTGTCCACCTTCACCGAGATGTGCGGCATCGCGCCGTCGCGGGTGCTCGGCGCGCTGTCGTACGCCGCCGGCGGCTGGGAGCACGCCTCGATCCGGATGCTCCCGACCGGCACCGTCGAAGTTGTCACCGGTGTGACCCCGCACGGCCAGGGACACGAGACGGCATGGAGCCAGATCGTGGCTGACCGCCTCGGTGTGGGTTTCGACGACGTCGAGGTGCTGCACGGCGACACGCAGATCGCGCACAAGGGCATGGACACCTACGGGTCCCGATCGCTGGTCGTCGGCGGTATTGCGGTGACCAAGGCGGCCGACAAGGTGGTCGAGAAGGCAAGGGTGATCGCCGCGCACATGCTGGAGGCCAGCGTCGACGATGTGGAGTTCGAGGCCGGCACCTTCTCGGTGCGCGGCACCGACCAGGGCAAGACGATGGCCGAGGTGGCTTTCGCGACGTTCGCCGCTCACGACCTGCCCGAGGGTGTAGAGCCGAGTCTGGACTCCGACGCCACCTTCGACCCGTCCACGTTCTCGTTCCCGCACGGCACTCACCTATGCGCGATGGACGTGGACACCGAGACCGGTCAGGTCACGATCCGTAAGTACGTGTGCGTCGACGACGTCGGCAACGTCGTCAACCCGATGATCGTCGAGGGCCAGGTGCACGGCGGACTGGTGCAGGGAATCGCGCAGGCGCTGTTCGAGGAGGCCGTCTACGACGAGTCGGGAACGCTCGTCACCGGGTCCTTCGTCGACTACCTGGTCCCGAGCGCGGCAGACCTGCCGAGCTTCGTCACCGACCGCACCGAGACGCCGGCTACGACGAACACGCTCGGCGTCAAGGGCGTCGGCGAGGCTGGCACCATCGCGTCCACCCCCGCGGTCGTCAACGCGGTGGTTGATGCGCTGCGCCAGTACGGCGTGGAGGACGTCCGCATGCCGATGTCGCCGCACCGGGTCTGGCAGGCGATCCAGGGCAAGCAGCTGAGCGAGGCACCTCGGGCACAGGTGATCAGCGGCGAGCAGGCGGCCGACCCACAGCCCGGCAGCGGGGAGATACCCAGCGGCGCGGCCGATCCCGCCGGACCCAGCGGGCAGAGCGGAGCCGGGCGATGATCCCCGCAAGCTTCGACTACCACGCGCCCACCAGCCTCGACGAGGCCGTACGCCTGCTGGCCGAAGCCGGTGACGAGGGCAAGCTGCTGGCCGGCGGCCAGAGCTTCCTGCCGGTGCTGCGGCTGCGGCTGGCGGCACCGGAGACCGTCGTCGACCTCGGCCACGTCGAGGAGCTGCGGGGCGTCCGCGAAGACGGCGGCACGCTGGTGATCGGCGCGATGACACCGCACCACGAGGTGGCCACCAACGAGCTGGTTCGACGGCACGCCCGGGTGCTGTCCGAGGCGGCCGCCACGGTGGCCGACCCCCAGGTGCGGCACCGGGGCACCATCGGCGGCGCGCTCGCGCACGCCGACCCGGCCGGTGACATGCCGGCCCCGGTGCTCGCCCTGGGAGGTGAGCTGGTGGTCGTCGGCCCGAACGGCCGGCGTACGGTCGCCATCGCCGACTTCCTGGACGACATCTTCACCACGACCATGGCCGACGACGAGGTGCTGGCCGAGGTGCGCATCCCGAGCCACGACGGGTGGGGCGGGCACTACGCCAAGTTCACCCGGGTGGCGCAGCAGTGGTCGATAGTGGCGGTCGCCGCGGCCGTACGGGTCGAGGGCGGCTCGATCGCCGAGGCCCGGGTGGCGCTCACCAACATGGGCTCGACCGCGGTGCGGGCGAGCTCGGTCGAGCAGGCGCTGGTCGGGGCGGAGGCCACCGACGAGGCGGTACGGGCCGCGGCCGCGCAAGCCGCCGACGGCACCTCCCCGACAACGGACACGAACGGTGACGCCGACTACCGGCGGCACCTGGCGACGGTACTGACCCGGCGGGCCGTGCTCGCGGCAGCCGGTACCTGATGGAGTTGCAGCACCGCTTCATCGTGCCTACCTCGGTGGACGAGACATGGGCGTTGTTCAACGATCTCGAAGTGGTCGCGCCGTGCTTCCCGGGCGCGGCACTGACATCGGCCGAGGGTGATGACTTCGCTGGCACGGTCAAGGTCAAGCTGGGACCAGTCGCGCTCCAGTACAGCGGCACAGGCACCTTCGTCGAACGCGACGAGGCGACCCACACCGCCCGGATCGAGGCCAAGGGCAAGGACAAGCGGGGCAACGGCACCGCCGCTGCGAAGGTGAAGACGGTGCTGCTGGCCGATGGGACCGGAACGGCGGTCGAGGTCAGCACCGACCTGTCGGTGACCGGCAAGCCGGCACAGTTCGGCCGGGGGCTGATGCAGGACGTCAGCGACAAACTGCTCGACCGCTTCGTCGCCTGCCTGACCGACAAGCTGACCAGCGAGCCGGAGGCGGCGGACGCCGAGAGCAGCGAGGAGCCGCGTGGCGTTGACGGCGCCGGCAGCTCCGACGTCCCCTCCCCGGTCGGCAAGCCGGCCCCTGCTGCAGCGGAGTCGGCCAGCGGCACGGCACCGACCGGATCGGGGTCCGGGCCGGATGCGACGTCGACGCCGACCCCGACCCCGCCGAGGGCGGTACCACCACCGCGCGCGGAGCAGGAGCCGGTCGCGCTCGACCTTGGCGCCACCGTGCTGCCAGTACTCGCCAAGCGGTTCGGCCCGCCGGCCCTCGTCCTGCTGGTCGTGCTGCTGGTCCTGCGCCGGCTCCTGCGCCGCTGACCGACAGGTGGTTCGGCTGAAACCACCTGTTGCGTCGTCGACTAGGTAGTCGGTACTGCGGTCACTTTGGTTCAGAGCCGGCCGACCGGAGCCACCACGATGCCGGACTCTGCGCACACCCAGTGCGGGTCCTCGCCGAGCTCGGGTTCGACGTGCAACGCGTGCTCGGCGGTGAGGTCGCAGGCGGTACAGCGTGGCCAACGCCAGGTCCGGTCCATCAGCGCGTCTTGGACGTCCTGGGCCACCAGCCCCCCGACGTACGGCACCCCCTCCGCCCACTGGTCCACCCACCAGCCGCGCTGCGACAACGCCTCCTCCAGCACCGACACCGTGCCCGCGTCAGCCAGGCCCCGGGCTTGCAGGTCGTGCAGCACCCGCGCCCGTGCCTCGAGCAGCGCCTCGCGGGGTGTCACGGCCCGATCCTGCCACCGCTGCGCCCCGCCGCCTGCGATGATGTGCAGGTCATGGCAGTCACCGGTGATGCGTTGCTCGAGGTGCGGGTTCTTCACCCGTCCGACGCCGAGGCGGCCCTAGCAGGTGGCGCCGACCGGCTGCTGGTCGTCGCGCTGGGGGAGCACGGGGGTGAACCACAGGCGCACGCTCCGGAGCCGGCGCTGGTGTCCTCGGTGGCCCGGGCCACCGAGCTCCCGGTACGCGCACTGCTCCGGCTGCCCGACGACGCCGAGCGGGTCGACTCCACCACCGGCGCCGGGCTCGTACGGATGGCCGGGCTGGCGCACGAGTACGTCGCCTGCGGGGCGGAGGGGGTGGCGTTCGGGTTCCTCACCGACCAGCTCGAGGTCGATGTAGAGCTGTGCACCGCCCTGGCCGAGCAGCTGCCGTGCCCGTGGACCTTCACCCGTGCCATCGACTACGCGCTGGACCATCGGCGGGCGTGGCGCCAGGTCGCCGGCCTGCCCCGGCTGGACGCTGTGCTCGCCGCGGGGTCGCCGCTCGGCGCCACCCGCGGACATGAGGCACTACTGCAAGCGCTAGAGCAGCCCGGGGTCGTCGACCTTCTGGTGGCGGCCGGCGGCGTCACCCCCGAGCAGGTGCCTTGGCTGCTGCAGTCCGGCGTCCGCGCCTTCCAGCTCGGCAGCGCGGCCCGACCTGACCGGTCGTGGTCGAAGGCGCACACCGACGCCGGTCTCGTACGGTCGTGGCGGCTGTTGCTGGATGACGAGCTCGCCCGTCGCCGGAGCAGCACCGCCGGCCGACGGCACTGACCGACCGCACTGTTCGTCTGGTGAGCATCCTCGTCGACCCGCCAGGCTGGCCGGCGCACGGACGGCTGTGGTCGCACCTGGTCAGTGACTCGTCGCTGGACGAGCTGCACACGTTCGCGGCCCGGCTGGGGGTGCCGCGCCAGGGATTCGATCGGGACCACTACGACGTCCCGGGCGAGGCGTACGACCGGATCGTCGCGGCCGGGGCGGTGCCGGTCAGTGCCCGCGAGCTGGTGGTGCGACTGCGCGCCTCGGGCTTGCGGCGGCGACGGGCCGACACCCCCGGGCGACGCAAGCCCGGGCAGGAGTTGCTGCGCCCGTTCCGGCTGCGACCGGGCTGCCTGGTCGCCGTGGTGGCTCCGGCCGGCCCGGTGCCCACCGTTCGGCTCGACGGCGGTCTCGCGATCCTGCGCGGATGGGGACTGCGAGTGCGGCTCGGCGCGCACGTCTGCGGACGAGACACGACCCTCCCGCACCTGGCGGCGCCCGACGACCAGCGGGCCGCGGACCTCGAGGCGGCCTGGACCGATCCGGCGGTGTCGGTGGTGTGGTGCGCGCGCGGCGGATACGGCAGCCACCGCCTGGTCGACCGGCTCGACTGGACCACGATGGCGGCGGCAGGTCCGCGGTTGCTGGTCGGGTTCTCGGACGCCACCGCCCTGCACGAGTCGGTAGCCGGTCGGCTCGGCACGGTAAGCCTGCACGCCCCCGTGGTCACGTCGCTTCCCGAGGGCCAACCCGAGACCACCGAGCTGCTGCGTCGGCTGCTGTTCGACCCGGCGGCTGTGACCGACCCGTTCGACGGGGTCCGGCTACGCCGGCTGGTGCGTGGCACCGCCCGCGGCATCCTGATGGGCGGCAACCTGCGGGTGCTCACCGCGAGCATCGGTACCCGCCTGTCCCGCCCGGCACGGGACGGGATCGCACTGCTCGAGGACATAGGTGAGCAGCCGTACCGCATCGACGGCATGCTCACCCAGCTGCTGCGCGCCGGCTGGTTCGAAGGGGTGCGGGGTGTCGTCGCCGGCTCGTTCACCGACACCGGTGACCCCGGCGCCGAAGCCGTCGACCGCGTCCTGCGCGACCGGCTCGGGCCGCTCGGCGTGCCGGTCGCGGCGGGCGCGCCGGTCGGCCACCTGCCGGACAACCACGCGGTCCCGCTGGGGGTGCGGGCCACCCTGGACACCGACGCCGGCACCCTGCGGCTGGCCGGCCCGGCACTCGCGTGAATGCCAATGGTGGGCTTTCCAGCGCTGCTCGCTGCCCTGAAGGGCCCTCATGCCGCCTGAACCCACAGTGACTCGTCGAGTGCAGCCAGCGGGCTTTCGTCGGCCCGGGACCCCGCCAGCCAGGTCTGCCTACCGGGCCAGCTCGGGGGGCAGCGGCCGCGCGTACAGCACCGTCAACGACGTGACCGCCCGGGTCAGGCAGACATACAGCCGGCGCAGCCCGATCAGCTAGTCACCCTCGCCGGCGACGACTGCGGCCGGCTCCAGTACCACGACGTGGTCGAACTCCAGCCCCTTCGCCAATGACGCGGGCACCACGTTGACCCGCACGTCGAACTCCTGGTCACCGTCGTCGCCGAGCACCGCGTGCCGCACGCCAGCCGCGGCGAGCGCTCCGGCGACGTCGTCGGCGACGTGGTCGGCGACGATGACGCCGACGGACCCGTCCCGGTCCAGAGTCGCGCGGACGGCCGCCGCGGCCTCGCCCACCGGGTCGTCGGTGCGGCGTACGACCAGGTCGCCGACCGCCCGGCGGACCGAGCTGGGTGCCGCGAGTCCGGGTGCGATCACCGGCATCAGCCGGGTGGCGTAAGCCAGCACGTCGGCCGGCACCCGGAAGCCACGGGTCAACTCCTCGATGTGCGCTTCCGGTTGGCCCAGGTGGGCCAGCGACTCCGGCCAGCTGGTTGTCGCCCACGGCGTCGTCGCTTGTGCCAGGTCACCCAGCACAGTCGCCGACCCGGTCGAGCACCGCCGTCCGACCGCCCGCAGCATCATCGGGGACAGGTCCTGCGCCTCGTCGAGCACGACGTGACCCCGACTCGGCTCCCGGTCGAGCAGGTCGGCGGCCTCGTCGACCAGGACCGCGTCGCCCAGCGACCACGGCGCCGCGGCGAGTCCGCGCGGCGGCCTGGTCCACCCGAGCAGCTGGCGTTCCTCGGCGTCGAGCAGCCCCTCGGCGCAGGACGCGAGCAGGTCCGGGTCAGACAGCAACCGGAACACCAGCCGGACCGGGTCGACCGGGGGCCATACCTGTGCGCACCATTTCAGCATCGGTCGCGAGCGCGCTATCGCGTCCTGCACCCGGTCAGCGGGCAAGTCGCCGCCCGCCTCCATCCGGACCAGTACCGCGTGCGCCATCCGCTGCGGCAGCAGCGCCCGTCCCGCCCCGTACCGCACCCCGCGTTGTCGCAGCTCGTCGACGATCGGTCCGGCGATGTGCGGCGGCACCCGCCAGCGCCGCGACCCGCGCGGCACGACAAGCGCCTCGTCCGGCTCGCGCAGCTGGGCCCACAGCGCCCGGTGCAGCACCTGCGCCAACCGCGTGTCGCCCACCAGTCGACCACGCTCGGGCGGGTCCACCCCGCGGATGCGGACCCGTCCGCACAGCTGCGGCACCGTGGTCTGGGCCACGTCGATCTCGCCGAGGGCGGGCAGCACGTCGCCGATGTAGCGCAGGAACGAGGTGTTCGGCCCGACCACGAGCACCCCCTGCCGGCTCAGCTGCTGGCGATGTGCGTACAGCAACCAGGCCGCTCGGTGCAGGCCGACGGTGGTCTTCCCGGTGCCTGGTGCGCCTTGGACGCAGACCGTGCGGGTGAGGTCGGAGCGCACGATGTCGTTCTGCTCAGGCTGGATGGTGGCCACGATGTCGCGCATCGGTCCGAGCCGTGGGCGCTCGACCTCGGCCTCGAGCAGGGCGCTGTCCGCCAGCTCCTGCCCGGCGCCGAGCCACTCGTCCTCGTA
>Ga0136622_10000096_pt1 | contig 31174 bp, 28 predicted proteins | sample AntDrymUQ4482106_2_FD_104803 | JGI IMG/M metagenome (GOLD analysis project Ga0136622, IMG submission 104803) | Polar desert sand microbial communities from Dry Valleys, Antarctica - metaG UQ448 (21.06) | ecosystem: Environmental > Terrestrial > Soil > Desert | place: Antarctica: Dry Valley...
ATGGCGGCATCGGTGAACGTGTTGTCGTAGTCCGGTGTGCTGCGCGGCCCCACGTTGACCGGTGGGCACGGCAGGTTCCTGCCGAGCACCTGCGGCGAGTGACCGCGTCGACGACCGCTGTTCCGGCGGCAACCGCGCCGGCGCCGGCGATTCCTAGGAACCCCCGTCGAGTGGACTCACTCATTCTCACCCTCCTATGGGTGCAGTCGGGTCGGTGTGACCCGAGCCACAAGCTAACGTCACGGGTGCGGGCCAAGACCTTGACGTGACGGCTCCTTGCCGTCGCTTCAGGAAGGTGAAACGCGTGGATTTGGTCGTCATCGAGGAGATCAGGCAGCTGAAGTTCCGCTACCTACGCACCCTCGACCTCAAGCAGTGGGACGCCTTCGCGGAGACGTTCGTCCCGGAGGCCACCGCGGACTACGGCGACGGGCTGGTCTTCGACGACCGCGACGCCATCGTGGCGTTCATGCGCGAGTCGCTAGGCCCGCAGATGATCACCGTGCACTTCTGCCACCACCCCGAGATCACGCTTGAGCCCGACGGAGCCGAGGGCGTCGCCGATCGGGCCCTAGGTCGCTGGTACCTCGAGGACAAGGTGATCATGCCCGAGCACCGGCTGATCCTGGAGGGCGCGGCGTTCTACGACGACGAGTACGTGCGTACGCCGGACGGCTGGCGGATCTCCCGCACCGGCCATCGACGCACCTACGAGGCGACCATGTCGATGGACGGCATAGAGGGGTACCGACTCAGGATCGGCACCGCCTACGACGAGCCCGGGTGACGGCGTCACAGCAACGCGGGCGCACCACGACCTGATGTTGCTGTCCCCCAGCGTGATCGACAGCAACTCCGGCGCAGGGCGACCTCTTGTTGCGGTCCGGCGCCACCGGGCTGCTACGGCGCCGGGGAGGTCCAGGCGGTCTGCACGACCTCGACGCCCGCGCGGGGAAGCCGGAGCCCTCGCGCGGCTTGGGCCAGGTGGCGAGCATCAGCGCACCCGTCGGGGGAACCCGGTCGAGACCGGCCAACAGCTCGATCTGCCACTTGTCGGCGCCCAGGATGTAGGTCTCGGCGGGTGCAGAACCGCCGCTGACTACCACGCCGGGGTCGGTGTCGGTGGTGTCGTGGCCGACGGCGGTGACGCCGCGCTGCTCCACGAGGAACTGCAGCGCCTCGACGCTCCAGCCGGGGTAGTGGGCGATGCCGTCGGCGTCCCGGTTGGCCATCGCCTCCCCGTCGGGCCAGCGCGCGCCCCATCCGGTCTGCAATGCAACGAACGCGCCCGCGGGTATCCCGCCGTGCCGCTGCTCGTGAGCCTGGAGGTCGTGCCGGGAGACAGCGTGGTCGACATCGGCATCCACCAGTTCGCGTACGTCGACCACCACCAGCGGCAGCAGCATGTCGGTCACCGGCAGCTCGTCCAGGGTCCGGCCACCGCGAGCGAAGTGGGCGGGCGGATCGACGTGGGTGCCCCACTGCCCGATGTGGCTGTAGCGGTGGGCAAGGAAGCCAGTGCCGCCCGAGCCGACACCCTCGTCGAAGTGGAAGACGACCTCGCGCTCCTCGTCTGGGAAGGCGGAGTAGTGCGGGATTCCCGGCCCGAAGGCATGGGTGAGGTCGACCCAGTCGCAGCCGCGGAGCCGGTCGAGGATGTCAGCGAGAGGCGCAGCAATCTTGTCAGCCATCCCAGGGATGCTAGCCAGACAGGCGCCGGCATGCTCGTCCTGAGCCCGCGACTGGTCAGGCCATGCAGAATGGGCAGGCGTCCCCTCGCTGCGAGATGTGGACTGGTTCGGCAGCCAACAAGGCGGGGTCTACGAGCTGGAATGCCACCTTGGCAAGCCTACGGCGGTTCCGGACGTCACCGGATGGGGATCCCCTTGCGTAGCCCACCAGTGCACAGAACCCAGGACCTTTGTGACAGCAACACGGTCGCACCATGACCTGATGTTGCTGTCCCCGGGCGTGATCGACAGCAACGCGGGCGCATGATGACCTCTTGTTGAGGTCGGGGCGGCTAGGTGGTGGTGCTGCGCGTGACCCGGCGCAGGTACTCCGCCCGCTGGTAGGGGTTGTGGTCGTGGCGCTCCCGCCGCGGCGGCGCTCCGGTGAGCGGCCGGTAGTGGTCGAGCCCCGTGGTCAGCACCGCCTCACCGCGCGTCACGCCCGGCAGCAGGACCGACAGCGTGTGCACGCCCCCGGCCGGGATTTCCCCGGAGAGTACGACGACCGGCGGTCGTGGTTGCGTGGTCAGCGGGATGGCTGCGACCTTGGCGAGCAGCGCGAGCACGTCCGAGAGCGTGTCCGCCGGCGCTTCGAGATCGAAGTGGTGGACCGGCTCGCAGACATGAGTCCCAGCGCGGTTCAGCGCGGTCGCCAGGACCAGCCGGGTCAGGTTGCGGAAGTCCCCCGCGGTGCTCGACATGGACTTGTCGAAGGTCCCGTGCGAGTGGCTCTGCCGGGCGTAGTAGCCGGAGTCGGTCATCACCACCCGGCAGTCCGGGATCTCCCAGCCCCATCGGCCCTGGGCGAGGGTCGAGCGGACGGCCGACTCGACGGCGGTGAAGAACGCCCGTGGCAGCGACCCGAGCTCGACCTCGAGATCGAAGCTCACCCCAGCACCGACCTCCGCCGGCTCGACCCGCAGCCCCACCGTGGCGAGGAACGGGTTGGGCTCGGTGTTGATCACCTCGACCGCGCGTCCGGTGCCGGAGACCCGCTCGATGCAGATCACCGTGCTCTCCCGGAAGGTGACTCCCACGCCGTGCTCCTCGAGCAACAACGCCCCGATCACCTCCTTCTGCACCTCGCCGTAGAGCGAGAGCTGCAGCTCCCGACGCACGTCGTCCTGCCGGAGGTCGATCAGTGGGTCCTGCTCGGCCAGACCGGTGAGCGCGGCGTGCAACCGGGGCCGGTCACGGTCGTCCTCGGCGGTCACCACGGTCGCCAGGGTGGGTCTGGCGAACTGTGAGCCGGCTCCGGACAAGGCGCCTTCGCCGAACGTGTCGCCGATGCGGGCCGTCTCGACGCCGCGCAGCACGACCACCTGTCCGGCGTACGCCTCCGAGGCGGTCGAGAGCCCACCGCGGGCGAACACGCGCAGACCGGTCACCTTCTCCGACGGTTCGCGCCCGAGGTCGAGGCGGTCCCGCACCCGGAGCGTCCCCGACTGGAGGTAGGCGTAGACCGACCTCGCCCCCGCGGCGTCGCGCTCGATCTTGAAGACGTTGCCGATGGGAGCTCCGACCGCCGCCGACGAGCGCACGGGGAGGAGCTCGGCAAGCGAGGACAGGAGCACACCGACCCCGGCGCCGGTGATCGCCGACCCGCTGAGCACGGGTACGTCGGCGCTGAGGCGTTCCTGCACCTGCAGGGTGACGTAGTCGACGTCGGCACCGGTGCGGTCGGTCTTGTTGACGAACACCACCGTGGCGATGCCGAGCCGTTGGAGGGCACGCATCAGCACGAGACTCTGCGCCTGCACTCCCTCGACGGCCGAGACGACCAGGACCGCGCCGTCGAGCACGGACAGCGACCGCTCCACCTCGGCGATGAAGTCCGAGTGCCCGGGGGTGTCGAAGAGGTTGACGGTCACTCCGTCGACCTCGAAGGAGACCACTGCCGCACGAATGGTGATGCCGCGGCGACGCTCGAGCGCCATGGTGTCGGTGTGGGTGCTGCCGGCATCCACGCTGCCCGGTGTGTCGAGGACTCCGGCCTCGAAGAGCAGCCGTTCGGTCAGGGTCGTCTTGCCGGCGTCAACATGCGCCAGGATCCCCAAGTTGAGTGTGCGCAACCTTCACGTCCTTCTCGCAGATGGTGGGCTGGAGGGAGGTGAAGGCTGCTCGCATCGGGGCTCCTGTGGTCGGCGTACGTCGGTCGTGGGCGCCATCGCAGCACGATCACGCGGCACGCGGCAACAGATTATTCGGCGTGTGCGCCGAGCCGGGTGTCCGGCCGCATCCCTGCCCCGTGTGGGTGGTTGCGCGGCGTACTCGCTGGGTAATCTGAAGATCTGAGTTGGCACGGGTTTCAACGCCTACAACGACGGTGACAAGGTCTAGGTCGCGGACGGCCACCGGCGAGGTCTTGGACTGGCCGCCCGACTACGGTTCCCGGACGCACAGATCACGAGCTGGGTCATGGGGGTGGAGAAAGGATGGACTCGTGCGCTCCACGTCGGCGCCGTCCGACATCCTCGGGTCTTCCGCTCCCAGGTGGAGGGAGGAGTGCCCCATGACGAGATGTGGAGTGCTCGTCGCCGCGAGTGGGAGAAGACCAGCAAGCTGTAGGCCCATCGCATGAGCATGGGTGAGAACCACCTCACTGAGGTGACCGAGGACGACGCGGAGAAGTACCGCGTCAAGGTGCAGGAGCACTTCGACGCCGCTGAGTCGGGAGCAGACGGGCGTTGACCAGCGAATACGACGACGCGGAGCTCAGCGAGGGCATCCTGGCCTACTTCCAACGGGGGCAGGCCGCCTCGCCCCGAGCCGACGAGGAGGCCGTGCGAGCGTTCGCGGGCAGCTGGTCGGCTGATGAGCTCGTGGCCGCGGTCAAGGGACTCGTCGAGGAGTCGCTGAACATCCCGATCGACTGGCAGGAGACGTGTCTGGCCGACGCCGGACGGAAGGTCACCGCCGAGATGCTGCGCCGTCACCCCCAGACCTCCCCGGACGCGTTCGGGTGGAACTTCACCTTCACCTGGCGCTGACCCGGTTCGTTTGCCGGCCGCCGCCGCGGTATGCTGGCATACATGAAGCGCACGACTGTCAAGCTCCCGGACGCGCTCGACGCCCGGCTTCGTCACGAGGCCAAGCGCCGAGGAACGACCATCGCCGACATCAACCGTGAGGCGCTCGAGGCGTACCTCGGCGCCCCCTCGTCACGGCGTCGGCTTGGCGCGGCCGGCGCCGGGCGGAGCGGCAGCAGCGACGTCTCCGAGCGAATCGAAGAGATCCTCGCCGCCGAGGTCGGGAGATAGCGGCGCTCGTCGTCGACGCCGGGCCCCTGTACGCCTACGTCGACGCCGACGACGCGCACCACACGGCCGCGCTGGAGCTCCTCGAGGCCCATGCCGGCCCGCTCATCGTCCCGACCTTGGTCATCACCGAGGTGGTCTACCTCCTGACGACTCGACTCGGGACGGAGCCCGAGGTCCGCTTCCTCGGAGACCTGGCCGGCGGCTCGTTCACCGTTGAGCCCGTTGCGGCCGCGGACTGGCTGCGCATTGCCGAGCTGGTCGCGGGCTACTGGGACCTGCCGCTGGGTACCGTCGACGCCTCAGTCGTGACGGCCGCCGAACGTCTGGAGATCACAGAGATCGCTACCTTCGACCGACGCGACTTCAGCGTCGTACGCCCCGCCCACGTCGACGCGTTCGCCCTCCTCCCCTGATTCCTGCACCAGAACCGCGGTGAACCGTCCCGGGTTCAGCGGGGCGCCTGCGTAGCTCAGCGGTCCGACTGCACGATCAGCCGTCGGTAGCGCATCTCCGTCGGGTACGGCGGGAAGGCCGCCTCCTGCCGCTGGGAGGTGGCGCTCCAGCCGAGGAACTCATAGAGCCGGCGTGCGCGGTGGTTCCTCTCGAGACACCACAGGGAGGCGACCGCGGTGCCTCGCTGGTCCATCGAGTGCAAGGCACTTTCGATGGCGGCGGATGCGAGTCCCTGACCCCAGTGGTCGGGGTGCACGGACAGATGCCGCACCCAGGAGTCGTCGTAGGCGGCCAAAGCGATAAGACCAGCGCCGTCGTCGGCGTCGCACACCAGCACCTCGACCGACGGCTCGTCGAGCACCAGGGACCAGCGAGCCAGCACGTCGTCTTCGGGGAAGGGGTAGCGCTCGGGTGGGAAGACATGTCCGAGCGCGACGAGGTTCGCGTCGCGCTCCAGCTCACATAGTGCAGTCAGGTCGTCGTGGGTCGCCGCCCGGAACATCTGGCCATGCTGTCATGTGCGGTGAGTGGTCTCGACGGGCTCGACCACCCGGTGGTTGCGGTGAGTGGTCTCGACAGGCTCGACCACCCGGTGGTTGCGGTAAGTGGTCTCGACGGGCTCGACCACCCGGTGGTTGCGACGAGTGGTCTCGACAGGCTCGACCACCCGGTGGTGGCTCGGCCACCCGGGTGCGGCTCGAGCATCCCGGGCACATAAACAGTCAGGCTTGACTGTTTGTTTGCAGGTTGGGACGATGGGCGGCGTGACGGTCACCTCGCCTGTGCGTGTGCCCCAGGAGGAGCGCACCCGTGCGATGCGACAGCGGCTGCTCGAGGCCACGGTCGAGTGCTTGGCCGAGCGGGGCTGGAGCGGTACGTCGACCACGCTCGTGTCGCGGAGAGCGGGCGTGAGCAGGGGAGCCCAGCTGCATCATTTCCCGACCAAGAACGACCTCGTGCTCGCCGCCGTCGAACACCTCAGTGAAAGACGAGTAGACGAGCTGGCGCAGGCCGCGCAACGCCTGCCCCGTGGGAGGCGCCGTACGCGCGCAGTGCTCGAGATGCTCGCGGAGCACTTCACCAGCACCGTCTTCACCGCGGCCCTCGAGCTCTGGGTCGCCGCGCGCACCGACCCCGCGCTGCAGGCTGCGGTCGGGCCGCTCGAGCAGCGGATCGGGCGCGAGATCCACCGACGCACGGTCGAGCTGCTCGGAGTGGACGAGCGCAAGCCGGGCGTGCGCGAGATCGTGCAGGCGACGCTCGACCTGGTGCGCGGTCTCGGACTGGCTAACACGATCAGCGACGACGCCGCCCGCCGCCGACGGATTCTCGACCGATGGGCGCGGGTCCTTGACGAGCAGCTCCGGGGCACGTCATGAGCGCGCTGCTGGGGGACGTGCAAGACGACCTTCGACGCGAGAGCGAGCAGCTCGACGCTCTCGTGGCGCCGCTCGACGCGGGCGGCTGGCGCAGTCCCACTCCTGCGGAGGGGTGGACGATCGCGCACCAGATCGCTCACCTGGCCTGGACCGACGAGTGGGCCATCGCCGCGGCCACCGACAAGGATGCCTGGGATGCGACAGTCGTGCAGGCGCTGGCGGACCCGGAGGGGTTCGTCGACGCGGGAGCCGGGGCCGGTGCGACGGCCGATCCCGCCACCCTTCTCGAGCGCTGGCGAGCGTCGCGCCAACGTCTCGCCGGAGTCCTCGACAGCTTGCCGGCGGGCACCAAGCTGCCGTGGTACGGGCCACCCATGAGCCCGACCTCGATGGCCACCGCGCGGTTCATGGAGACCTGGGCGCATGCGCGTGATGTCGCCGACGCCCTCGCGGTCACCCTGCCGGCGGATGACGGGGTGCGACACGTCGTGCACATCGGGGTGCGCACCCGCGACTTCAGTTTCCGCAACCGCGAGCTCGACCCGCCGGCCGAGGAGTTCCGGATCGAGCTGACCCTGCCCGGTGGTGGGGAGCTGGCCTACGGCCCCGCGGATGCGGCCCAGTCGGTGACGGGGGCGGCGTACGACTTCGCACTCCTGGTCACCCAGCGTCGACACCGCGCCGATCTCGACCTGATTGCCAAGGGGCCTGATGCGGAGCGGTGGCTGGAGATCGCCCAGGCGTTCGCGGGCCCCGCCGGACCGGGTCGGGAGCCGCGATGACCGACGTGCTCCGCGTGGGCAACTGCAGCGGGTTCTACGGTGACCGGCTCAGCGCGATGCGGGAGATGCTCGAGGGCGGGCGACTCGACGTGCTCACCGGTGACTACCTGGCCGAGCTGACCATGCTGATCCTCGGCAAGGACCGGATGAGGGACGCCTCCCTCGGCTATGCCCGCACCTTCCTGCGCCAGGCCGAGGACTGCATCGGGCTCGCGGTCGACCGCGGGGTGCGGATCGTCACGAGTGCAGGCGGTCTCAACCCGGCAGGCCTCGCGGAACACCTGCGCGAGCTGGTCGACAGACTCGGAGTGAGTGCGCAGGTCGCCCACGTGTGCGGCGACGATCTCCTCGACCGCTCCGACGAGCTCGGTCTCGGTAAGCCGCTGACCGCGAACGCCTATCTCGGCGCCTTCGGCATCGCCGCCGCACTCGACGCCGGTGCCGACGTCGTGGTGACCGGTCGTGTCACCGACGCCTCGCTCGTAGTCGGCCCCGCGATCGCACGCTTCGGCTGGGGTCGGGAGGACCACGACGAGCTCGCCGGTGCCGTCGTCGCGGGGCACGTGATCGAGTGTGGAGCGCAGGCGACCGGGGGGAACTTCTCCGGCTTCAGGTCGATCAGGCCGGACGCGACACCGCTCGGCTTCCCGCTCGCCGAGGTCGCGGCCGACGGCAGCTCGGTGATCACCAAGCATCCCGGCACAGGCGGCGCGGTCACATTCGACACCGTGACGGCGCAGCTGGTCTACGAGGTCGCCTCCCCGCTCTACCTCGGCCCGGACGTGTCGGCGCGGCTGGACACCGTCGAGTTGTCCGAGGCGGGAGAGGATCGGGTCGCCGTCACCGGCGTTCGAGGCGAAGCGCCACCCGCTGCGCTGAAGGTGTGTGTCAACGAGCTGGGCGGCTTCCGCAACAGCGTTGAGCTCGTGCTCACCGGGCTGGAGATCGAGGCGAAGGCCGACTGGGTCCGCGCGCAGATCGACTCGTCGCTGAGCGCTCGTCGGCCGGCCACTGTCGAGTGGGCACTGGCGCGTACCGACTCCTCCGACGCGACAACGCAGGAGGCGGCGAGCGCACGGCTGCGTTGCACCGTGCGAGACCCAGACCCGAACGTCGTCGGCAAACCGTTCACCTCAGCGGTGGTCGAGCTCGCCCTGGCGTCGTACCCCGGCTTCACCCTCACCGCGCCACCGGCCGCGCCCACGCCGTACGGCGTCTATCGTCCGGCGTACGTCGACCAGGGAAAGGTCGAGCACCGCGTGGTCCATGCGGACGGGACCACCACTGACATCGCGGCGCCCGAACGTCTCGCCGCACCCAGCGACAGCACCGGTGCAGAGCACGCCGAGGTGCCGGGTGAGAACGCGGACGACGTCGGCGGGGTCTCGTCCGTGCCGGCCGAGGTCGTCACACGCAGGTTGCCGCTGGGGACCTTCGTGCACGCGCGCAGCGGTGACAAGGGCGGCGACGCGAACATCGGGTTGTGGGTGGATCGGTCGAGACCCGATCGGGCTGCCTGGCTGGGCAAGTTCGTCACCGCCGACCGCGTCCGCGAACTCCTCCCCGAGGCCGCGGAGCTCGACGTCGAGGTCTTTCCGTTGCCGAACCTGAGCGCGGTGAACGTGGTGATCCGCGGATTGCTCGGGGAGGGAGTCTCGGCGTCGACCCGCTTCGACCCGCAGGCCAAGGGCCTCGGTGAATGGCTGCGGTCGCGGCACGTCAGCATCTCGGAGGATCTCTTGTGAGCGAAGCGAGAGAGCGCGGAGCGAGCGCAGCGAGTGGAGCGGTCGATCTGCGAGTGAACGGTCCAGTGCTGTGAGGGGGGTCTGGACTGCGGAGCAGGAGGCGCTTCGCGAGACGGCCCGGACCTTTGTCGAGCGCGAGGTCCTGCCGCATCTGCAGGAGTGGGAGGACACCGGCGAGATCCCGCGTCGCCTGCATGTGGCCGCGGCGAAGCAGGGACTGCTCGGAGTTGGTTTCGCCGAGGAGGTCAACGGTAGCGGCGGCGACGGGCTCGACGTGATCGCGATGAGCGAGGCCTTCTTCGAGGCGGGAGCAAGCAGCGGTCTGATGGCTGGGCTCTTCACCCACGGGATCGCCCTGCCGCACATCGTGGCCAGCGGTGACACGGACCTGGTTGACCGGTTCGCCCGACCCACGTTGGCCGGCGAGCTGATCGGTGCCCTCGCGGTCACCGAGCCGGCTGGAGGTTCCGATGTCGCGCGACTCACGACCCGGGCCGTGCGCGATGGCGAGCACTATGTGATCGACGGCGCGAAGTCGTTCATCACCTCCGGGGTCCGCGCTGACTTCGTGACCACGGCCGTCCGCACCGGAGGTGACGGCCATGCTGGCATCTCCCTGCTCGTGGTGGAGCAGGGGACGCCGGGCTTCACGGTGACCCGCTCACTGTCGAAGATGGGTTGGCACTGTTCCGACACCGCCGAGCTGTCCTTCGTCGACTGCCGGGTGCCGGTCGCGAACCTTGTCGGCGAGGAGCACTCGGGCTTCGCGCAGATCGCGCAGCACTTCGTCACTGAGCGCGTTGGACTCGCCGTGCACGCCTACGGCATCGCGGCCCGAGCGCTCGCGCTGACGGCGGCGTACGTCGCCGAGCGGAGCACCTTCGGCCGGCCGCTGTCATCGCGCCAGGTGGTGCGACACCTGCTCGTCGACATGCATCGCGAGGTCGACGTGGCGCGCACCTACACGCGCGAGGTCGCGCGCCGACACGAAGCCGGCGAGAGCGTGGTCGCGGAGGCGTGCTTGGCGAAGATCGACGCCGTCGAGGCGTGCTCCTTCGTCGTCGACAAGGCGGTGCAGCTGCATGGCGGCGCCGGCTACATGCACGGGATCGAGGTCGAGCGCCACTACCGCGACGCGCGCATCCTCGGCATCGGCGGCGGAGCCACCGAGGTGCTCGACGACCTCGCCGCACGACTGCTGGGCTACGCCGGATGAGCGCTCGCGACGCCATGCTAGAGAAGCTCGGTGACCTTGAGGCCGAGCTGGCGAAAGCGGTCGCGGGTGGCGGAGTCAAGTACGTCGACCGGCACCACGCGCGCGGCAAGCTGCTGCCGCGCGAACGCATCGAGCTGCTCGTCGACGAGGGATCGGCGTTCCTCGAGCTGAGCCCGCTGGCAGCATGGGGTTCGGACTTTGCCGTCGGCGCGTCGGTCGTCACCGGGATCGGCGTGGTCGAGGGAGCCGAGGTGATGATCACCGCGAACGACCCGACCGTGCGCGGCGGAGCCAGCAACCCGTGGACGGTCAAGAAGCTGTTCCGCGCGGCCCAGATCGCGCGAGAGAACCGACTGCCCTCGGTCAACCTGGTCGAGTCCGGGGGCGCCGACCTGCCCTCGCAGAAGGAGATCTTCATCCCCGGTGGGGATCTCTTCCGCGGCATCACCATGGCGTCCGCCGCCAAGACCCCGACCATTGCCCTCGTCTTCGGGAACTCGACTGCCGGCGGCGCCTATGTGCCGGGGATGAGTGACTACGTGGTGATGGTCAAGGGCCGGGCGAAGGTGTTCCTCGGCGGGCCGCCGCTGGTCAAGATGGCCACCGGCGAGGAGTCCGATGACGAGTCGCTCGGCGGGGCCGAGATGCATGCACGCACCTCCGGTCTGGCCGACTACCTCGCCGCCGACGAGCACGACGCGATCCGGATCGGTCGCCGCATCGTCGCGCGCCTGAACTGGCGGAAAGCGGTCCCTCCTCTGGTGGTTGAGGCCAACCGACCGGCCTGGCAGCCACCGGATCGGGATCCGGAGGGGTTGTTGGACCTGATCCCGGAGGACCTGAAGGAGCCGTTCGACCCGCGCGAGGTGATCGCGCGGATCTGCGACGGTGCGGGTCCCGGCAACGAGGTGAGCTTCGACGAGTTCAAGCCGCTCTACGGCACGTCGCTGGTCACCGGCTGGGCGCGGCTGCACGGTCGGCAGATCGGCATCCTCGCCAACGCGCAAGGCGTGCTGTTCTCGCAGGAGTCGCAGAAGGCCGCGCAGTTCATCCAGCTCGCCAACCAGGTCGACGTACCCCTGCTTTTCCTGCACAACACCACCGGCTACATGGTGGGCGCGGAGTACGAGCAGGGCGGCATCATCAAGCACGGCGCGATGATGATCAACGCGGTCAGCAACTCCACCGTCCCGCATCTGTCGATCATGATGGGTGCTTCCTATGGCGCGGGGAACTACGGCATGTGCGGTCGCGCCTTCGACCCGCGCTTCCTCTTCACCTGGCCCTCGTCGAAGTCAGCCGTGATGGGACCGCAGCAGCTTGCAGGTGTGCTCTCGATCGTCGCGCGCCAGGCGGCTGCGGCGAAGGGCGAGGAGTATGACGACGGGGCCGACGCCGAGATGCGGAAGTTCATCGAGGACCAGGTGGAGGAGCAGTCGCTGCCGTTCTTCCTCTCCGGGATGTTGTACGACGACGGGGTGATCGACCCGCGCGAGACCAGGACCGTGCTCGCCATGTGCCTGTCCGTGATCGAGAACGCGCCGATCGAGGGCACCGACCGCTTCGGCGTCTTCCGGATGTGAGGCCGATGCTGACTGGACTCCCTTGTGGTGAGGGCCGCCCGCCCGCCATCCGCCGTCGCTGGGGCGGCGCGTCGCCCGAGTGGCCCTCTGCGTGGTTACGCATGCCGGCGGGCGCCGCGGCCAAGCCCCTTCACGCTCCTTGCAGACGGCGGCCGGCCGTCCCTATCCCCGGAGGCCAGCCGTGAGCATTCGGCGGATGCTGGTGGCGAACCGGGGGGAGATCGCGCGACGGGTGTTCCGGACGTGTCGCGACCTGGGCATCGAGACGGTGGCGGTGTTCTCGGACGCCGACGCCGGGCTCTCGTTCGTGGCCGAGGCGGATGTCGCGGTGCGGCTCCTCGGCAATGCCCCTGCCGAGACGTACCTGCGCGGGGACCTGATGGTCGAGGCAGCGAGGTCATCGGGCGCGGATGCCGTCCACCCGGGCTACGGGTTCCTCTCGGAGAGCGCCGACTTCGCACGCCAGGTCATGGCTGCGGGGCTGACGTGGGTAGGACCGAAGCCAGAGTCGATCGAGGCGATGGGCTCCAAGGTGCTCGCGAAGAAGCTGATGGCGGCTGCCGAGGTGCCTGTGCTCGCGGACCTCCACCCGGAGTCGGTCACCGCCGCCGACATGCCGGTGCTGGTGAAGGCGTCGGCGGGTGGTGGCGGGCGCGGGATGCGCGTGGTCCGCGACGTCCCTGATCTCGCGGCGGCGGTCGAGCAAGCGTCGGCGGAAGCCGAGTCGGCGTTCGGTGACGCGACGGTCTTCTGCGAGCCCTACGTCGAGAGCGCGCGCCACGTCGAGGTCCAGGTGTGGGGCGACGGCAACGCGAACATCTCGGTGCTCGGTGATCGCGACTGCTCGGTCCAGCGTCGGCACCAGAAGGTGATTGAGGAGGCGCCCGCGCCATGGCTCCCCGACGACATCCGCCAGGCCATGCATGCAGCGGCAGGCGCTGCTGCCGAGGCGATCGGCTATGTGGGTGTCGGCACCGTCGAGTTCCTCTACGACGAGGAGGGCGGCCGGTTCTGGTTCCTGGAGATGAACACCCGGCTCCAGGTGGAACATCCTGTGACCGAGGCGGTCACCGGGCTCGACCTCGTGGAGCTGCAGATTCAAGCGGCCGAGGGGAGGGGAGCTCGTGCCGTGCATGTCGGGCAACCGGGCGGGCATGCCGTCGAGGCACGGCTCTACGCCGAGGACCCGGCGGCGGGCTGGCAGCCGCAAAGCGGGCGGCTGACCCGTTTCGAGTTCCCGGGTGCCGACACCGAGTCCTGCCGTGGCGAGACGTTTGGCGTCCGCGTCGACACCGGTTACCGCACCGGCGACGAGGTCTCCACCCACTACGACGCCATGCTCGCCAAGGTGGTGGCGTGGGGGCAGGACCGCGACGAGGCGGCGCGCCGGTTGACCGGGATCCTTGCCCGCGCACGCATCCACGGAGTCCGCACCAACCGGGACCTGCTCCTGGAGGTGCTGCGTCATCACGCCTTCGGTGACGAGGAGCTGAGCACCGACTTCCTGGACCGGCACGACCTGCAGTCGTTGAGCCACCGGCCCCGCGACGAGGAGACCCTCAGGCTCAGCTCGCTCGCGGCGGCGGTGGTGCTCGCCGAGCAGGCCCGCGCACGTCGCGCCGTCCAGCAGGGCGTCCCCGTCTCCTGGCGTAACGTCGTCTCGCAACCACAGCTGACCCGCTTCGCGGTCGACGGCGGTGATGATTTGGTGGAGGCCCGGTGGGACGCCGACCACAAGTTCCACGTCGACCTGTCAGGCGGTGGAGGGGCTATAGCCACCTCAGCGCCTGACAGGTCAGGCGTCACGCGTCGGTTCGAGGTATTCGTTGCGGGGGATCGCGTCGACGTCGAGTCGTCACTCGGACACGTGTCGCTGAAGCGGCTGCCGCGGCTCCCCGACCCGACCGACCAGGTCGCGACCGGGTCGCTGCTCGCCCCGATGCCCGGCACCGTCGTCAGCCTCGCCGTCGAGAAAGGCGATCAGGTCGAGGCCGGCCAGAGCGTGCTTGTGCTCGAGGCGATGAAGATGCAGCACACCGTGACCGCGCCGGACCAGGGGACGGTCACCGATCTCCCGGTCGGCGTGGGCGACCAGGTGACCGCGGGCGACGTACTGGCCGTGGTCGAAACCACCGGAACGACGCACGAGACAGGAGAGAAGTGATGACCGAGGTTGCCTTCACCGAGAGCGACGAGCGCAAGAGCCTGCGCCGACAGGTCGCGAAGTTGGCGGGCAGCTACGGGCGCGAGTACTTCGTGCGACAGGCACGCAGTGGCGCGAAGACTACCGAGCTGTGGCAGGACATGGGGCGTCACGGCTACCTGGGTGTCGCCGTGCCTGAGGAGTACGGCGGCGGTGGCGGCGGGATCGGGGACCTCGCCGCGGTCTGTGAGGAGCTCGCGGCTCAAGGCTGCCCGTTGCTGATGATGGTCGTCTCGCCGGCGATCTGCGCGACGGTGATCGCGCGTTACGGCACCGACGAGCAAAAGCAGCGCTGGCTTCCCCGCCTCGCCGACGGGTCGTTGACCATGGCCTTTGCGATCACGGAGCCGGACGCGGGGTCGAACGCACACAAGATCACCACCACGGCACGCCGGGACGCGGACTCGGGCTGGGTGCTCACCGGACGCAAGGTCTACATCTCGGGGATCGACGAGGCCGAGTCGGTGCTCGTCGTGGCGCGGATGGAGGACGCACACACCGGGCGGTTGAAGCCGGCGTTGTTCGTGGTGCCGACCGACGCCGAGGGGTTCGACTACTCCCCCATCGAGATGGAGATCGTCAGCCCCGAGCGGCAGTTCAGCGTGTTCCTCGACGACGTACGGCTGCCTGCCGATGCCCTGGTCGGCGACGAGGACGCGGGGATCGCCCAGCTCTTCGCCGGACTCAACCCGGAGCGGATCATGGCCGCTTCGTTCTCCACCGGGCTCGCGCGCTACGCGCTGGACAAGGCGACCGGCTACGTGAAGGAACGTGAGGTGTTCGGTGTCCCCATCGGGTCTCACCAAGGTGTCGCGCATCCACTCGCCCAGTCGGCGGTCGAGATCGAGCTGGCACGGCTGATGACGCAGAAAGCGGCGGCGATCTACGACGCCGGGCTCGACGACCAGGCGGGGGAGTCGGCGAACATGGCCAAGTACGCCGCCGCCGAAGCCGCCTGCGCCGCTGCCGACCGTGCCGTGCAGGTGCATGGTGGCAACGGCATCACCACGGAGTACGGCGTCGCCGGGCTGCTCGTCGCGACGCGGGCGGGCCGGATCGCCCCGGTCTCGCGGGAGATGATCCTCAACTTCATCGGGTCGCACACCCTCGGTCTGCCGAAGTCATACTGAGGTCTCCGCACCCGAGAGGCAGCAGATGACCGAGCTCGTGCACTACTACGCCGCGGACGCAGTCGCGACGCTGTCCCTCGACTCCCAGCACAACCGCAACGCGCTGTCCCGCCAGCTCGTCTCCGAGCTCTTCGAGCACCTGGATCGCGCGGACACCGACGAGGACGTCAAGGCGGTGGTAATCCGGGCCGAGGGACGCGCGTTCTGCTCAGGCGCCGACCTGTCCGAGGCCAGCGGTGACGGGATGGAGCAGGCGGCAGGAGTCCTCGTCGACCTGCAGCGCAGGATCGTCGCGCTCTCGAAGCCGGTCGTCGCCCGGGTGCACGGGAGCGTGCGTGCCGGTGGCATCGGCATCGTGGCCGCCTCCGACATTGCGATCAGCGCGGAGGACGCGACCTTCGCGTTCACCGAGGTGCGCCTGGGGCTCACTCCGGCGGTGATCTCGCTCAGCGTGCTGCCGCGGATGAGCGACCGAGCCGCGGCGCGGACTTTCCTGACCGGTGAGGTCTTCGACGGACGGGCAGCCGCGAGCAGCGGCCTGGTCACCACGGCAGTGCCGGCGGGCCGGCTCGACGACGAGGTCGCCGAGGTGTGCGCGGCTCTGGTCAAGGGCAACCCGCAAGGGCTGCGGGAGACCAAGCAGCTCCTCGGCCGCCCGCTGCTCGAGCGGATTGACGCCGAGGCCAGCGATCTCGCCGCGTTGTCCGCGCGGCTGTTCGGCTCCGAGGGGGCCAAGGCCGCCATGCTCGCCTTCCTCGACCGCAAACGCAGCACCTGACAAGCCGGCAGCTGGGGACGGAGAATGGCGTGATGAGGAGTACGGCGAACACGGTCGAGGAGTATCTCGCGAGCCTTCCGGACGAGCGTCGTACGGCGATCTCCGCAGTGCGCGACACCATCAACGCGAACCTCCCGACCGGCTACGAGGAGACGATGGCGTTCGGGATGATCGGTTGGGGCATCCCGCTCGCGGACTATCCCGAGACGTACAACGGACAGCCGCTCGGCATCGCGGCGCTGGCGAGCCAGAAGAACCACATGGCGCTCTACCTGATGGGGCTCTACAGCGACGAGCCGGAGCTGGCGTGGTTTCGTGAGCAGTACGACGAGCGCGGGATCAAGCTCGACATGGGGAAGTCGTGTGTCCGGTTCGCGCGACTGGACCAGGTGCCCCTCGACGTGGTCGGCGAAGTGATCGCGAAGATCCCACCGGCCCTCTACATCGAGCGCTACGAGAAGGCTCGCGCGAAGCTTCCTGGGCCCCGGTAGCCGATCGGGCCGGCGTCCCGGCGCGGTAAGATAGTTGACTTGCCAGATTCCCTTCGGGGACACGTCGAGGTAGTGGTGGAGCGACCGTCATGACCGAGGTCCGGGGAGCCCTGGCGCAGCGTGAGATCGCGCTCGAGCAGGAGTTCGTGGACCAGGTGTACGTGCAGCTCGAGCGGGCCGCGAAGCAGACCGAGGCCCTGGCTCGTGAGGGCCATGGGCGGGGCCGCTTGGGTCACGAGGGTGGACTGGTCGAGCGCGACGCCATGGTGTTCCAGGCCGCGAAACGCCTCGCCACGCTGAACGCCGCGCACGAGGGGCTCGTCTTCGGCCGCCTCGACCTCGTCGACTCCGCCAGTGCGCCGCGCTACATCGGCCGGATCGGGCTGCGCGACGAGCACCGTGACTCCCTGCTGGTCGACTGGCGCGCACCGGTGGCCGCGCTGTTCTACCAGGCCACTGCCGCGGAGCCGCAGGGTGTGGTGCGCCGCCGGGTGCTTCGCTCGACGGGACCGAAGGTCATCGCGGTCGAGGACGACCTGCTCGACGCCGACGCGGGTGCCGATCTCCCGGTCGTCGGCGAGGGCGCGCTGATGGCCTCGCTGTCGCGTGCGCGCGACCGGAGCATGCACTCGATCGTGGCAACGATCCAGGCCGAGCAGGACGAGGCGATCCGCGCACCCTCGCGCGGCGTGGTCTCGATCACCGGTGGCCCGGGGACCGGCAAGACCGTCGTCGCGCTGCACCGGGCGGCGTACCTCCTCTACACCGACCGGCATCGCTACCAATCCGGTGGCGTGCTGATCGTCGGTCCGTCCGGGGTGTTCATGCGCTACATCGAGCGGGTGTTGCCCTCGTTGGGTGAGACCGCGGTAGGGCTGCGCTCGATCGGTGAGGTCGTGGACGGGATCACGGGTGTCCACCACGACGACCCGCCGGTGGCCGACGTGAAGGGCGCGGCACGGATGGCCGAGGTGATGCGTCGCGCGGCGCGTCAGGCGGTGCCCGGATCTCCGCGGGAGTTCCGGGTCTTCTACCGCGACGACACCATCGTGTTGGGTAGCCGCGAACTGTCGGGCTTGCGTCGGCGCCTGCTGTCGCAGGGCCGGCGGAACCGTCAGCTCCCGCGTGTGGCCAGGGGGCTGGTCGACCTCATGTGGCGACAGGTGCGTGGGGAGCGCGCGCTGGACCGCGGCAAGGGCGAGTTCACAGACGTCATCCTCGGGCGCGCCGACTTCGCCGAGTTCGTGCGCGACTGGTGGCCGCCGCTGGACGCCACCGAGGTGCTCGGCTGGCTGCGGGACCCCGACTTCCTCGCCCGGGTCGCCGAGGGTGTGCTGTCCCAGCAGGATGTCGCCCTGCTGTCGAAGTCGTGGGCCGCCGCGATCTCGACCGAGGGGTCCTGGTCGATCGAGGACGTGCCCCTGCTCGACGAGCTGCGCTACCAGCTCGGTGACCTCCCGGTCAGCACCGACCACGACGAGGATCCGCTGGCCGACCTGGTCGACGACACCCTCCGTGAGCTGACGACCGTCAGCGACCGCGAGTACTCGAAAGGTCCGCGGACAGCCTTGCGGACCGAGGACGACGCCTACGCACACGTGCTCGTGGACGAGGCGCAGGACATCACTCCGATGCAGTGGCGGATGCTGGGTCGACGTGGACGTGCCGCGACCTGGACCGTCGTCGGAGACTCCGCCCAGTCGTCGTGGCCGGTCCCGGCGGAGTCCACGCGCGCACGAGACGAGGCGCTTCGGGACAAGCCGCGACACGAGTTCCATCTATCCACGAACTACCGCAACAGCAAGGAGATCTACGACTTCGCCGCTGCCTATGCCGACCGGGTCGGGCTCGACGCCGACCTACCGCGTGCGGTTCGCTCGACCGGCGTCGAACCCTCGCAGCGTCGCGTGGACGACCTCGAGGAGGGCGTGCGGCAGGTAGTTCGCGAGCTCGCGGACGCGCTCGAGGGGACGGTCGCCGTCGTCGTACCCTCCTCGCGTCGGGCGCAAGTGCGGGACTGGCTCGCCTCGTCAGACCTCGCGGCGGACACGCGAGGTGACGACGCACGGGTGGCGGTGCTGACCGGGCTGGACACGAAGGGACTGGAGTTCGACGGGATCGTCGTCGTGGAGCCGCGGGAGATCGAGGCCGAGTCGGTCACCGGCCACGCGACCCTGTACGTCGCTCTCACCCGTGCCACCCAGCAGATGACCACGGTGAGCGTTCGCTGACGGGTCGGCGTTGTAGCGTTCCGGGCATGCCCGCGACAGGTGCCGATGCCTCGGCTGCGCTCGCCGCGATGCAGCAGCACGAGGCGTGGGCTGCCATCCGGCTGCGCGAGTCGGCGACGGTCACCCTGGTGGGTGGTTCGCGTAGCGAGGTCGACCGACTGGTCGACGTACCTCTCGACTCGGGAGCAGCTGAGCCGGGGCGCAGGTTCGACCGGCTGCTGGCGATCCCGTTCCGCCAGGTCACCGAGCGCGGCTTCGAGGCGCACGACGACGGCACCCCGTTGACCGTCGTGCACCTGGACTCCGAGGTCGAGGTCGACCTGGCGGCTCTGCTCGCGGCGCTGCCACGCGAGCCGGTGGAGTTCGAGGATCGTGGCGGTTTCGAGACCGGTGACGACGAGTACGCCGCCATGGTCGAGGCGATCATCGCCGACGAGATCGGCCGGGGTGAGGGCGCGAACCTCGTGGTGGGCCGCGACTACCGAGCGCGTCTGCGGGACTGGGACGCGAGCAAGGCGCTGAACGTCTTCGGCAACCTGCTCGAGCAGGAGCGCGGAGCCTACTGGACCTTCTGCTTCCACACCGGCGAGCGCTACCTGATCGGGGCGAGCCCGGAGCGACACGTGAGCGTGCACGGCGGTGACGTCCGGATGAACCCCATCAGCGGCACCTTCCGTCTCGCCGGCGAGACGGATCCCGTGGTGCGCAAGGCGAAGCTGCTGGACTTCCTCGCCGACGAGAAGGAGATCTACGAGCTCTTCATGGTCGTCGACGAGGAGCTGAAGATGATGTGCGACATCTGTCACGAGGGTGGGCAGGTGCTCGGCCCCTTCCTCAAGCCGATGACGCATCTCGTGCACACCGAGTACCTCCTCGCCGGCCGCACCAACCGGGACGTCCGTAACGTGCTGCGCGAGACCATGTACGCCGCCACTGTCACTGGCTCCCCGGTCGAGAACGCCTGCCGCCTGATCCGGAAGTACGAGACCGACGGACGCGGCTACTACGGCGCCGCGCTCGCGCTGATCGGAAGGGACGAGCAGGGACGGCAGACGGCGGACTCACCGATCGTGATCCGCACCGCCGACGTGTCGCCTGACGGGATGCTCCGGGTGACCGCGGGGGCCACGTTGGTGCGCGACTCCGACCCCGGCCACGAGGTCGCCGAGACCCACGCCAAAGCCGGCGGGATCTTGAGCGCGTTCGGCCTGGTGCCGCCCGCCGCGGGGCATCCCGAGGGAGTGGTCGACCTGACGCGCGACGAGGACGTGGTGATCGCGCTGGCCAGCCGCAACCAGCGGCTGAGCACGTTCTGGCTGACGGACCAGCAGGGTACGACGCCCTCGCCCGCGTTGAAGGGCAAGTCAGTGGTGATCCTCGACGCCGAGGACGACTTCGTGAACATGCTCCGACATGTGCTCAGCGTGCTCGGCATGACCACCACCGTCGTACGCCATGAGGACTACGCGGCCGGCGCACTCGACGGTTTCGACCTGGCGATCCTCGGTCCTGGTCCCGGTGACCCCCGCGCGAGCGACGAGAAGAAGATCGCCGTCCTGGTCGGCGCGACCGATGAGCTGCTCGACTCGGGCCAGCCCTTCCTCGCCGTCTGTCTCGGCCATCAGGTGCTGTGCGGGCGGCTGGGGATCGAGCTGACCTACAAGGACATCGTGTTCCAGGGCACGCAGTCCCCGGTGGTGCTCGAAGGTCGCGAGGAGAGCGTCGGCTTCTACAACACCTTCGTGGCGCGGGTGCGTGAGCGTCCCTTGCCCGAGGGTGTGCGCGTCGTCGCCGACCCTGTGTCGGGGGACGTGCACGTGGTGGTCGGGCCGCACTACCGCGGGGTCCAGTTCCACGCCGAGTCGATCCTGACCGAGCACGGTTACGACCTCGTGCACGACCTGGTCCTCGAGCTGTTGTCGTGACCCCGCGGGTGGTGGTCGTCGACCATCACGACTCCTACACCTACAACCTGGTCCACCTCTTCGCCGCGGTCACCGGACGCCTTCCGCAGGTCGTCGAGCACGACGAGACGAGTGCGGACGCCGTGCTGACACTCGGAGGTACGCACCTGGTGCTCTCGCCAGGGCCGGGCAACCCGGACGACCCACGCGACTTCTCGGTGGGCCGCTCGCTGCTCGCAGACGCGCAGGTCCCGGTGCTCGGAGTGTGTCTGGGACTGCAGGGGATGGTCTCGGTGTACGGCGGCCGCGTGGCACAGGTGGCTCCCGCACACGGCGACCTGGCAACGGTTCACCACGACGGGACTGGTGTCTTCGCGGGCGTGCCGGCGGACTTCGCTGCCGTGCGTTACCACTCCCTGGCCTGCGTGGAGCTGCCCACTGCGCTCACCCAGACGGCATGGTGCACCGGCCCTGACGGTCCGGTCGTGATGGCGGTCGCGCATCGGGACAAGCCCCAGTGGGGGGTGCAGTTCCATCCCGAGTCCATCCTCAGCGAGCACGGCGCGCGCATGGTCGAGAACTTCCTGGCCCTGCGATGACGACCACCGCTGTGCAGGTGTTTCGCGAGGTCGCGTTGACGCATCCGCGGATGTTCTGGCTGGACGGGGGCGGTTCGCGGGAGTGGTCGGGCCGGTGCTCGATCGTGGGCTGGCTCGAGCCCGACGACGTGTCCCTGACCTACGACGCGGCCCGCCGCAAGGTCAGTCGGCACACCGGCACCTCCACCGAGGTCGTGGGAGACGATGTCTTCGCCGTCCTTCGCGACGAGCTGGCGCGCGACGGGTCGGAGCCGTCGGTGAGCTGGGTCGGCTACTTCGGCTACGCCTCCCGAGCCGACCTCCCGGCGCAGCTCGATGACGCGGGCCGGGTCCCCGACGCGGTGTGGATGCGCACCCGCAACCTGCGCGTGTTCGACGACGAGGTCGGCGTTTCGGGGTTTCGAGACACCCTCGCAAGCCCGGGCCCCCTCGAGACGGGCTCGTCCCTCGCCCTCCTCAGGACATCGCCTCAACCACCGGACAGAGCGGCGTACGACCTCGGGTTCGAGCGGGTGCAGGAGCAGCTGCACCTGGGCAACTCGTACGAGGTGAACCTGACCTACCGTCGTCAGGTCGTCTCGCAGCGGGACCCGGTCGAGGCCTACCTGCGCCTGCGACGGGTGAACCCGGCGCCGTACTCCGGCTACCTCCAGCACCACGGCACGCACCTGCTCAGCTCGAGCCCGGAACGGTTCGCCACCATCGACCGGAACAGGTGGGTGGAGGCGAGGCCGATCAAGGGTACGACGCCGCGCGGTATCACCCCGGAGGCCGATGCCGAGCTCGCGGAGTCGCTCAGCAGCGACCCGAGGTTCTCAGCGGAGAACCTGATGATCGTCGACCTGATGCGCAACGACCTCTCGATGGTCTGCGAGCCGGGCACGGTCACCGTCCCGGGGCTGATGCAGGTCGAGTCCTATGCCAGCGTGCATCAGCTCGTCTCGACGATCCGTGGTCGGTTGCGCGATGGTGTCGAGACCGTGCAGGCACTGCGCGCGTTGTTCCCTGCCGGGTCGATGACCGGCGCGCCGAAGCTGCGCACGATGGAGATCATCGCCGATGTGGAGACCGGGCCGCGCGGTGTCTATGCCGGAGCGTTCGGCTGGATCTCCGGTGACGGCCGGGCCGACCTCGGTGTGGTGATCCGGAGCCTGGTGGCGACCGCGGACTCGGCCGGCGGGGCGGCGTACCGCTATGAGCTCGGCACCGGCGGTGGGATCACCGTGCGTTCGGCCGCGGAGAGCGAGTACGCCGAGACGCTCTGGAAGGCAGAGCGTGTCCTAGCCGCACTCGGGTGAGGCGGCTCAGGAGGGCGGCAAGCCCTCGTCGCTGTCGAGGGTGACATCGACGTCCCTGCGGTCTCCGTCTCGAGCCACGGCGAGGGTGACCGAGTCGCCGGGCCGATAACCACGGATGGTGGCGACCAGCGAGCTGGCGCCGTTGATGATGTCGTCGTCGATCCGCACCACGACGTCGCCACGCTCGAGCCCGGCCTCCTCAGCCGCGGAGCCCGCCTCAACGCTCGTGATCCGGGCTCCGAAAGGCACGCCCTTCTCCCCGGTCGCGTCGTTGGCCATGACACCGAGCCGGGCGTGCGTGGCATCCTCGCCCTCACGCAACTGCTCGACGATCGGCAGCACCTTGCCCAGCGGGATGGCGAAACCGAGCCCGATCGAGCCTCCCTCAGCTGCGGCGGCGGAGGAGGTGCGGATCGAAGAGTTCACGCCGATCACCTCACCGTCCATGTTGACCAGTGGCCCCCCTGAGTTGCCGGGGTTGATCGCCGCGTCGGTCTGGATCGCAGGGTAAGTCGTGTCGGTGGTGGCCGACCCGGGTGCGGCTACCGACACGGGCCGGTTGAGCGCGGACACGATGCCGCTGGTCACGGTGGCCTCCAGCCCGAACGGCGAGCCGATCGCGACCACCTCCTGCCCGACGTCGAGGTTCTCGGAGACGCCCAGAGTCGCCGGCGTCAGACCCGCGACGTCATCGGCCTGGATCACGGCGAGGTCGGTGAGCGGGTCGGTGCCGAGAACCTCCGCCTCCGCCGTGGCCCCGTCGTCGAAGCTCACCAGGATCAAGCCACCGTTCTCAGCCACCTCGACCACGTGGTCGTTGGTGAGGATCTCTCCCTCGGCGCTCACGATGATGCCGGACCCCGAGCCCTGCTGGCCATCCGGGCTCTGGACGAGGATCTGCACCACCGAGGGCAGCACAGAGGTCGCCACGTCCTCGACCGAGCCGGGGTCGGGGGGTGTGTCCTCCGTGGCGACGACAGGCGAGTCTCCCTCCTCGGTCTCGGACGGGACCGCCGGCTCCGGCGATGCGGACGACGTGCTCGTGTCGTCGGAGTCGAACCAGCCGAAGGCGGAGGCGCCGGCGACGGCCACCAGACCGCTGAGTCCACCGATGACGAGCGCGGCAACGAGGATCCCCGCGGTGAAGGCTCCGCTCGGCTTCGTGCGCCTGGTGTTGTGCCCGGTGTCCTCGCGGGGGCGGTTGTCCCAGTACGACGGGGAGCCGAACGTGTCGTGCCGCTGCGTCTGCTCGTCGTAGGACGGGTCGCCGAACGAGGAGTCGCCTGCGTTGTCGTGTCCCGAGGGTGGCTGCTGCTCGCTCATGCCTACACCATGCGCTATAAACCTGAACCAGCACTGAGAGAGCCCTGCGGCTCCTCCAAGAACGCTCAGGCGCGCGGTGTGGCCGTGCCGACCTTCGACGCACGCGCCTGGGTGGTCTGCTCGGCGAAGCCGGGGATGCGCAGCCAGAAGGTGGCGCCGCCGTCCTCGGACCGGCCGGCCCGGACCGATCCGCCGTGCCGCTCGGCCACCTGCCGCGCGATCGAGAGACCCAGCCCGGAGCCGGGCATGGTGCGCGACTCCTTCGAGCGGTAGAAGCGGTCGAAGACGTGCGGCAGGTCCTCCTCGGCGATGCCCTCGCCCTCGTCGGCCACCGCAAGGGTGCCCGCGACGAGGTCGACGCTCACTCTGCCGAGTGGCGGGCTCCACTTCGCGGCGTTGTCGAGCAGGTTCGTGACTGCTCGCTCGAGAGCGAGCTGCTCGCCCATCACCCACCACGGCTCGGTGTGGACGTCGAACTGCACGCCCGCGGCTCGGCGGCGTACTCGCTCCACCGCTCGGTCCACGATCTCGGAGAGATCGACGCGCTCGACCATCACCGTCACCGGCTCGTCGCGAGCCAGCTCGACCAGGTCACCGATGAGGTTGGTGAGCTCTTCGATCTGGAAGCGCACGTCCTCGAGCAGCTCCGCGCGTGAGCTGTCGGACAGGCCGCCGCGCGCATTGGCCTGGGCCAGCAGGTCGAGGTTGGTGCGCAGTGAGGTGAGTGGTGTGCGCAGCTCGTGGCCGGCGTCCGCGACGAGCTGGCGCTGCCGGTCGCGTGAGGCCGACAACGCGAGCAGCATGTCGTTGAAAGCGGAGGCCAGTCGGGCGATCTCGTCGCTGCCCTCGACGCCGATGGGGTCGAGCTTCTCGGTGCGGGCGATCTCCTCGGCCGCGTTGGTCAGCCCGCGGACCGGCCGCAGACCGTTGCGCGCCACGACCCACCCCGCGAACGCAGCGCCAGCCACCCCGGCCAGCCCGAAGAGGAACAGCACCAGGCCGAGCTTCTCCAGGGTCCGGTCGTTCGGCTCGAGCGACTGGGCGAGCACCAGCGCCGTGCCAGATCCGGACGGCACCGCGACCACGCGGTAGCGGCCGTCGTCGGCGGCGATGGTGCGGATGGAGGACTCGCGTGAGCCCTGCGCGACCTCGAGCTCTTCCGCACCCAGGTCCAGGCTCGGTCCCTGGTCCGCGCTGAAGGAGCGGCGGTCGGCGGTGACGAAGATGATGCGTACGTCGGCGGCGCCGAGGGCCCACGACGGGATCTGCTGTGCGCTGGCCTGGGTCAGAGCACTGGACTGGGCTGCCGCCTCCGCGCGCGCCAGCAGGGACTCGTCGAGTGTCTGGAGCATCTGCATCTTGACCGTCCAGAACCCGGCTGCGGCGACGAACGCGACCGACAGGCCCACGGCGATCGTGGTGAGCAGCGCGACCCGGCTGGCCAGCGAGCGCCGGTAGCGGATGCCCCTCATGCTTCCCTCAGCACGTAGCCGATGCCGCGCACCGTCTGAAGCAGTCGTGGTTCACCGTCGGCCTCGGTCTTGCGGCGCAGGTAGCCGACGTACACCTCGAGCGAGTTCGCCGTCGTCGGGAAGTCGTAGCCCCACACCTCCTCGAGGATGAACGCGCGGTCCAGGACCCGCTTCGGCCGGCGCAGGAACATCTCGAGCAGCGCGAACTCGGTGCGGGTGAGGTCGATGCGCCGATCGCCGCGACGGACCTCACGAGAGGCGGGATCCAGGGAGAGGTCGGAGAACGAGATCGCCTCCTCCGCGACGTCCCCCTCGGTCTCGGCGCGAGAACGCCGCAGCATGGCGCGCAGCCTGGCCAGCAGCTCCTCGAGAGCGAACGGCTTGGTCAGGTAGTCGTCAGCTCCCGCGTCGAGCCCCTCGACCCGGTCGCCGACAGAGTCGAGCGCGGTGAGGACAAGGATCGGCAGGTCGTTCCCGGCGGCTCGTAGGGCGCGCGTGGTCTCGATGCCGTCCAGGCGGGGCATCATCACGTCGATCACGAGCGCGTCAGGCGTCGTGCGCCCGATGCTGGCCAGCGCCTCGGCACCGTCACCGGCAAGGCTCACGTCGTAGCCGTTGAACTCCAGCGAGCGACGCAGCGACTCGCGCACGGCCCTGTCGTCGTCGACGACCAGGACGTGTCGCGCGCTCGCGGACGCGTCGGAGGTCATGTCTCAAGAGTGCCATCCCACCCTGAGACGGGGCTTAGAACACCGACGGAGCCTGTCGCGTTGTGGATGACTGGTCACCGGGGTGCCGTACCTGCTGTGATAGTCACTATGGCCATTGCAGACCGGGCGCCGAAGGCCACGGTTGCCGTGATGCGAGCTGGCTCGGTCGACTCGACCCGAGCGCTGCTGGGCGCTGGACTCGATGCGACTGGGATTGCTGACATGCTCGGTCAGCCTGGTCGGACTGTGACTATCCTGGCCGCGCTGCCTGGGGCGGCGCCCGTCGACCACCGGATCATTGAGGAGTTGGTCGACAACTTGCTCGAGCGGGGCTGGGGCCCGGTGACAGTGGCAGCCGCGATGACGCCCCGGGCACGCGACACCGGTGCGAGCGTTCTTTCCGCGGTTGCCGCCGCCGCGGGGCTGAGCGGTTCGACTCCAGGGAGGAACCGTTTCGAGGTGGTTAATCTCTACGACGACCTGGTGCATGCTCCGCTCCCCGCAGGAAGCGTGCTTGCCGGACGAAACGTGGGTGCCGCGTGGGCAGGTGCCTCCCTCCGGATCGCGCTGGCCCGCAGCGTGAGCGACCTTGCCGACGGGTTCTCGGGCTGTCTGGACCTGCTCGCCGATGTCGTCGAGCCTGCGGCCGACGTCGCCCGGGCAGACCTGTCTGCCGACGTCCACCACCATCTCCCCGCCTCGGGCGTGGTGATCGACGCCACAGTGTCGAGTCATGGGCTCTCCGGCCGCTCGCGCCTGGACCCCCTTGAAACCTGCACTCTGATCGTCGGCAGTGACGCCCTGCTGGCCGACGTCGTGCTCGCGCGGCTGCAGGGCGTTGATGCCGATGTTTCGCGGCCGGTCCGCGAAGCCTTGCGCCGGACCGGCTTGCCTGATGTGCAGCGCATTCACGGCGACCAAACGCCCTTCCTCGGGTGGCGTGGGCCTGCTCCATCCGTGCGTGAGGCGGTGAGGGCTTCCGGGCCGGTAGGCGAACGGGTCGCCGCGGGGGTCGTCGCCGACGGCGAGGCCGACCCTGTGATGAGTGCGATCCGTCGGGGCGCCGCCTATCTGGCGCATCGGACGGGTGGTGAGTCTTCCCTTGGAGCGGGCGTCGCCGCCGGCTCGCTCGCCGCCTCCTACCTCCGCGGGACGAAGAGCGCTTGGTCGTCGCTACTGGACAAGGGCAAGCTCGATCGCGTCGACATGGCGCTGGGCTTTGATCCCGCGGCCTACGACGAGGACGCATACCGCGCTATCCCAGCCTTCCTTGCGCACTTCGAGGAGTTCCTCGCCCTTGGAGAAGAGCCTGGAGAACTGCGCTGGGCGTCGCTGGACGAGGCCGTGGTGTTCAGCGTCTCACGGCTCCTCGAGGCACCCTTTGAGCTCTTCGTCGAGCGGGTGGACATCGCCCGCGGCATCAGCCTGATGGCCGACTATCTCGGCGGTCGTGTCGTGCCAGTGGAGCATGACGCGAGTGGGCGGCCAACGTTGCAGGCTGAGCGCAACCTCTACCTTCCCGAGCCCAACTATCTTGCCTTCTGGGGCGGCCTTCCCATCGACGTCTGCAAGATCGAGCTGGTCGAGTACGCCGACGACCTGCACCGGCTTTTGTGGAGGACAGTGGCCAGCCCGAACGGGTCGGCGACGTACGACGACGGGTACCTTGCGTTTGCCGCCGAGGGTGACCGGACACGCGTGAGCGTCTTGGGTCGTCAGCAGTTCACGCTGCCGCCGTTCTGGCAGGCCGTCGATCTCGACCGGTTCCCCGAGGTCAAGGCGCCACTTGTGGAGGACGCCTATCGGCGCTTCTTCTGCGCCACCTTCGACAACCTCGAGGCCGCCTACGAGGGTCGCGACTACCGGATCGGCCGCGACCCGGTCCTGCGGCCACTTCCCACCGAGTCCGCCTCGATGCTGCTCGAAATCGCCCGCGACTGGCTCGCCGAGAGATCGCCTGCCGGCCGGCCCCGAGGTCTCGACTCGAGAGGATCGGTATCGACCTGGGAGCTGGACAGCGATGGGTTTCGTCACTTCCCTGGGCCGGGCGGGCCGGCGAGTGAGGAGTCCTCTGTGGTGTGCCGGGTGCAGGCCGTCTCCCGGCAGATCACCGACGACTACGTCACGGCTGTGTCCAGTGACTGGAAGCGCGGGTTGTCGTGAGCGTCTTCGTCACCGGCTCCACTGGCTTGGTCGGTGCCCAGGTGTGCCGAGAACTGCTCGTCGAAGGACACGACGTGGTTGCCATGGTGCGACACCGCACCCCGCCTGAAGGGACCAGGCCAGCGAACGCGCGACTTGACTACCTCGACGGTCTCAAGGCGGCCATGCGCGGAGCCACGACGGTCTTCCACTGTGCGGCGGTCTACGCCTACGGGAGGGCGCACGACGCGGAGCTGGAGGCTGTAAATGTCGATGGCACCCGCAACGTGATCCAGGCTGCTGCAGAGGCCGGTGTGCGACGGGTGGTGGTGACCTCTTCGTCGGTCACCGTTGGCTCGAGTCTCCATCGGGTAGTTCGCGATGAGACCCGGTCGCCTGACGATGAGTTCGTGCCGGCGTACTTCGCCAGCAAGCTCCGCCAGGAGCAGGTCGCCCTACAGACGGGCGCCGAACTCGGTGTGGAGGTGGTGCTGGCGTGCCCCACCGTGATCCTCGGCGGACCTGAGGGGAGACTCGTGCCGAGCAACGCAATCTTGCTGCGCTACCTTCTGGACCCAACCCGCAGCACTTACCCCGGCGGCTGCAATGTGGTCAGCCTTGGTGACGCGGCGCGCGGGCACGTCTTGCTTGCTGAGCGCGGCGCGCCGGGCGAGCGCTACCTGCTTGGTGGCGAGAACGTGTCGTGGCGACTGCTGCACACGATCCTTGCGCAGCTGGCCGGCGTGCCCGGCCCCTACGCCGAGGTCTCGGCCGCGGTGACAGTGCTGGTCGCAGCCGCCTCGGAACTCGCCGCCACGGTCGCCGGCACCGAGCCCCTGGTCACGCGCGACGAAGCGCTCACGATCGGCCGCTACTACTGGTACGACGACAGCCTGGCCCGAGCGCTCGGCTATACGTCCGGATCCGCCCGCCGATCGGTCGCGGAGGGACTGTCCTGGCTTCTTGCCAGCGACAGCATGCCGCGATGGGTGCGAGAGTCCCTTCGAGTGGCGCCAGAGGTGAGGGTCGCGCGGCGCCTTGTGCCCCGGCCCCTCTGAGCCGGCTCAGGTCGACGACTTCTTCGGCCGGCGGGTCGTGGACTTCTTCGCGCGGGGGGTCGTGGACTTGCTCGCGCGGGGGGTCGTGGACTTGCTCGCCCGGGGCTTCGCGGGCTGCTGGGGACTCAATGCCTTACTCACGTCGCCGAGGACGGAGTGAGACACCTTGTCACCCAGCTCCAGAACGCTGGTGCCGAATGTGACCCCTAGGTCCGCGACCCTGCTGAGGTAGTTCTCTCCCTCACGTTGCACCGAGTCGAGGAAGGCGCGGCCTGCCGCGGCCGTGTCCGCGTCCTGCGAGAAGGCACTCCGGGCCACCCGGAAGTACTCCTCTGTCAGGCGGACCTGGGTATCGAGGGCCCTCCGCGTCAGGTCAATGACCGACTGGACTGACTCACCTGCCGAGCTCTTCCCCGCTGTCTGACTGGCTGCGTTCATCAGGTTCTTCCTCCTTTCTCCCAGAGTAGTGCTCGGGGCGGACGAATGTCGTGTCGTGTCGGGGACTGACCAGATAGGAGTGGTGGAACCCTAGTCGGGGGTCCGACCACGCCGACAGGCGCGGGTCGAACTCCTGCAGCTCCGGCATCGGCACTCGCATCCGGAGCTCGAGTGAGGGGTAGTCGTAGACGGTGATGTGGTTCTGGCCCCGGTTGGCGGTGAACAACAGGGTCTGATCCTTCGAGAGCTGACAGGCATAGATGCCGTCGGTCAGCGCACCACCGGATACCTGCAGGGCAGCGAGATGGAGGTTTGCGTTGGTGAACACGGATCCGCGAGCCAGGCTGTCGACGACCGTTTGCGCGGCCTGGCGCGGGTACTGGTTGAGCCCCAGGAGCCCTGGGTTCTCATCGATCAGCCTGTGCGTGGCCATGCTCGTCAGATCAATGAGCACCACGCTCTGGCTGCCGCCGGTGCAGAAGATCAGTTCGCTGTCGGAAATACAGACGTCCGAGTTGATGTGGGCTGGAACCTCGCGTCCTGCGGACCAGTGCCGAAGGACTTGACCGGTCTCCGCGTCAATCTCGTACGCGTACTCGCGCGAGTACGCCATCCCCCACTCCTGCCAGTCTCGTCCGTCGCGGGGAACCACCCGGAATGAGATGGCGTAGAAAACGTCGAGGACCGGATGACAGACAAGGTGCCAACATGTGGTGGGGAGCGGCACCCGCTTCGCTGTGCCGGTCGTGAGATCGAGAACGCCCACTTCGCGCGCCTCGCCCGTACTGGGATGGTCCATTCCACCGTAGGCGATGTAACGGCCCGATGCAGTCTGCTTCATGGCGTGAGGGATCTTCAGCAGGTGCGGAGCCACCGCCTCGGCCTTGGTCAACCGGTTGACATCGAACTTCCAGAAGTGGTCGCCTATCGCGGCGAGGAACTCCGGCCCATCGAGCCACACCACATGCGTACTGGACTTGATCGTCGTGTCAGGGACCTCGAAGCGAAGTGTTGATACCCGGTCAACCTCCTCAGCTGTCGCCGCGTCATAGAACAACAGATGCTGGCCCATGTTCCCGAGATAGCCGACCCGACGGCCCTCGTCGACGTTTGGGGCGTGGCCCCCCGCGACTCCTTCGAAGTAGGTGACCTTGTAGGCGTGTCCGCCGGACTCCGGATCGAACAGGAAGATGCACACGCCCGCCCGACCGTCGAGGCCGTTCAGCCCCGAGCCATCGAGGGCAATGTG
>Ga0136622_10000097_pt1 | contig 30926 bp, 30 predicted proteins | sample AntDrymUQ4482106_2_FD_104803 | JGI IMG/M metagenome (GOLD analysis project Ga0136622, IMG submission 104803) | Polar desert sand microbial communities from Dry Valleys, Antarctica - metaG UQ448 (21.06) | ecosystem: Environmental > Terrestrial > Soil > Desert | place: Antarctica: Dry Valley...
CGGGGCGAACATGGCCCCGTGAGCGATGAAAAACGGGCTTAACGGCCGCGTCTCCGTCTGCAATCGATTCGTATACACGCTGTACAACCATTTTTGATACTTGTTCAGAGGTTCCTTAGCGAATAAAACGTAGTCGTCGGGCTTCCCGATCGCCGCCGGCCATAAAATGGCCATGTACACATCCTCAAGGGAGTGCAGTTTACCTTTTCTCGATTTGAAATACTTTTCGACGTACTTCAACTGTTGCACGGCCGTCATGGCGGCCAATGCCTCGGTCGTGGTTCCCAAGGCCCCTGCTGTGCTTGGCATAAACTGGATCAGGCCTACCGCACCGCTACCGGCTGCATTTCTGATTGACGGGCTGAACGTTTCACCAGACTCAAACGCCATGCAAGCCATTAGATGGTTGACGTCCGTGCCGAGCGTCCGCGCCACTTCACGTACTCGGTTGCGGAATTCCTCCGGCACCTTTTTACCCCATGCCAGCATTGGTCCTCCTCGCTTCGTATTCGATTCTTAAGCGGGCGAGAATAGATCATGGAGCCAATCTATGCAATGTGGGAGACTTGACCCCGGAAGTGGCTGGAATCACCGGCGTCTGCGAGCGCACATCGAGGTTTTGCGCGCGGTGCCGCAGCATGTGGTCCATCAAGACCAGCGCCAGCATGGCCTCGGCGATGGGTGTCGCGCGGATCCCAACACAGGGATCATGGCGGCCGAGGGTGACGACTTCGGCGGGGTTGCCGAGGATATCGATCGAACGGCCCGGCAAGCGCAGGCTCGAGGTCGGTTTAAGCGCGATGCCAACCACGATATCCTGGCCGGAGGAGATACCGCCAAGGATCCCGCCCGCGTGGTTACTGAGAAATCCTTCAGGCGTCATCTCGTCGCGGTGTTCGGTCCCTTTCTGCGTTACGCTCGCAAACCCGTCGCCGATGTCCACGCCCTTGACGGCATTGATGCCCATCATGGCCTTGGCAATGTCGGCATCGAGCCGATCGAAAACGGGTTCTCCGAGGCCCGGCGGTACGCCTGTGGCGACCACGTTGACCCGCGCGCCAATGGAGTTACCTTCCTTTCGCAAGGCGTCCATGTAGGCTTCTAGCTCGGGGACCCGATCCGGCTCAGGGCAGAAAAAGGGATTCTGATCTACGGCCTCCCAGTCGCGGAGCTCGATGCGGTGGGGCCCGAGCTGAGCGAGATAGCCGCGGATCGCGATGCCGTAGCGCTCGCGCAGGTATTTTTTCGCGATCCCCGCCGCGGCTACCCGCATGCAGGTCTCGCGCGCCGAGGCCCGGCCGCCGCCGCGGTGGTCACGGATCCCGTATTTCTGCTGGTAGGTGTAGTCGGCGTGCCCGGGCCGAAACTGCGCGAGGATTTTGTCATAGTCCTTGGAACGCTGATTGGAATTTTCGATGAGGAGCCCGATCGGCGTGCCGGTGGTCTTGCCCTCGAAGACACCGGAGAGGATCTTCACGAGGTCGGCTTCACGGCGCTGGGTCGTGTGCCGGGAGGCTCCGGGCTTGCGCCGATCGAGATCGCGCTGCAGATCCTCTTCGGACAACGCGAGCCCGGGCGGACAGCCGTCGACGATGCAACCATAGGCCGGGCCGTGGCTCTCCCCGAAAGTGGTGACGCTGAACAAGACGCCGAAACTGTTGCCGGACATGGGTAGTATTGTAACGTTTAAACGCAGGGACGTCGTGAGAGCGGTCCCCGCTCTGTCAGAGCTTGTTAAGAAATCGTCGCGAGCAAGTCCGCCCGCGAGGCGCACGGCGCGCAGGAACCGCAGTGTATGTGCAAATACATGAGGATTCCGAGCACCGCGCAACGATGCGGGCGGGCTACGCAGTAGATTTATTCACAAGCTCTCAGCCCGCGCAGCACGAGAGCTGCTTCACGTCCTTGGTAAAGCTCAGGGCGCAGAGCTTGAGCCCCTCCACCATCGTCAAATACGGGTGATAGGTCCCAATAATATCCTTCGTTGTCAGCTTGAAGCGGATCGCGAGGGTGGCCTCCTGGATGACCTCTCCGGCCTCGGCTGCCAGCACATGCGCGCCGAGCAACCGTCCGTTGCCGCGCTCCTGGATGAGCTTGATCAGCCCCTTGGTGTTGCGCGCGGCTTGCGCCCTCGGCACGTGCTCGAGCGGCAGCATGGCCGTCTCGATCGCCAAGCCCTCGGTCCTCGCTTGCGCCTCGGTCAAACCCACGCTCGCAAGCTGCGGATCGGTGAAGGTCACGCGCGGCAGCGCCGAGAGGTCATAGACTTTCCCGGCGCCGGTCAACGCATTCTCCGCCGCGAGTTGGCCGGCATAAGCAGCCACGTAGACGAACATCGGTTCTCCGATGCAGTCTCCCGCGGCGAAGATGTCGGGGTTCTCTGTCCGCAGGTGGGAGTCCACCTGGACCTCTCCTCGGGGGCCTAGCGTAACGCCCGCCCCCTGCAGACCGAAGCCCTCGGTGTTCGCCCGTCGCCCCGTGGTGATCAGCAGCTGCTCGGCGGCGAGCGTCCGCTTCGCGCCCTCTCTTTCGAGATGCACCCGGTGTTCATCGCCGCTGCGCTCGACCCGCTCGATCTTGGCGCCGGTCAATACGATCATCCGTTCGGCCGTCAAGTACTTGGCCAAGGCCTCGCTGATCTCCGGCTCCTCGGCCGCGGCGATATGAGGTAGCGTTTCCACCAGCGTCACACGGACCCCAAAGCGCGCAAACAGTTGCCCGAGCTCCAGGCCGATCGCCCCACCGCCGATGACGATTAGGGTCTGCGGGAGTGCCGGCAGGCTCAGCGCCTCGGTCGAGTCAAGGTAGCCCGCCTCGGCGAGCCCCCGGATGGACGGCGCCGCCGGCCTTGATCCCGTCGCGACCAGGATCTTACCGGGTGTGTAAGCCTGGCCATTGACGCGCATGCCCCGCCCGCCCGTCAACTGGGCGCGCCCGCGGAGGAGCGTGATGTTCGGGTAAGCCGCTAGGACCTTGACGTATTTCTCTTCCCGCAGCGCCGCCACGAGCTCATCCTTTTGGCTCACGACCCGCTGCCAATCGGAAGGCGGGGGACAGGCCGCCATGCCTTCGAAGTTCGGGTAGGCCGCGTGATAGCAGATCTCCGCCGCCTTGATCAGTGTCTTCGAGGGTACGCAGCCGATGTTGACGCAAGTGCCGCCGATCGTGCCTTCCTCGACAATCGCGACCCTGGCGCCGAGCTCCGCGGCCTTGATCGCGGCGGCGAAGGCCGCCGAGCCCCCGCCGATCGTCATCAGATCGAAATCGGCGCCCTCGGATCTGGGAACCTGGCGCTCGCCTTCGAGGGGTCGTTTGGCGTCTACGATGGCGCGGTATCCGGCCTTTGCCACGGCCTCCGCGAGGGTCTCCTCCGAGACCTTCGCATCCGCCACGACCGCCGCTGTGCCCTCCCTCCAGTCACCGACCTCAGCGCTCTCCACCCCGGGCACACCTTTGAGGGCTTGGGTCACGTGCCGCGCGCAGCCCTCACAGGTCATCCCCTCGATACGCAGCGTAAAATGGACTCGATTGCTCATGAGAGACCGCCGTAATTAGCCCGCGCCGTTAAGAGCCCGTCCCCGCCGGGTCGCCCTCAGACCCTTTGAGCGGTACGCCGCCCTTCGCGTAGCAGTCCATCTTTGGCACGTTGAGATACCCGCGGCCCTTGCACGCGTTCTGGCCGTTACAGGCGTTAAACGCGGTCGTGCACGCGCTGGTGCCCTTGCAGGAATTGATGCCCCAGCAGGCGATCTCACCCGCCTCGGCCTGGGGCGCTAAGGCATCGACGGACTTGTACATCGCATAGAAGGCCGCGGCCGCCACCACACTCAGGGCGGCCCCCTTGGCCGCGCGGGTCGCAAGGTCTGGCTTGTTCGCCGCTGTCAGCGAGGTCTCAGGCTCGTCATAAACCTGTGGTGCGCACGTCACGGCGCGCCGGCCGTTGACGACATCCCACACGCTGCCCGCAACCAACAGGGCAAGCCCCCCGTAGACCGACCACGGCATCGGGTAGAGCCCCGTGACCAAGAGCCACAAGCCCGCTGCGCCGAACACGCCACCGCCAAGGCCCAACCAGAAGGGGGCGAGGTTCCCGTGGCTCCGCGCGGAGCGGTGGAGGAGCCATAGGCTTAAAGCGATAAACCCCACGAAGATGGGAAGGAGATAGGCATCGTGGATCAGGAAGCCGAGACCCACGGCGCCCACCGCGGCGATGACCGCCGATATTCCTAGGCAGCACGCGGCCGCGACGGCCGCCCCCACGAGCCCGGCAAATTGTTTCATGAAATCCTGCATGTCTCCCTCCTCCGGTGGTTACCCCGAAGCTCACCGGTTTACGGACCGGTGCGCGGGGCTCGATCAAATTGGTTCGTGGCTTAGCGTCATGGGCCGTCGATCCGTTTGCCGCGCCAGATCCGGATGGCGGCGCAGAGCGAGAGCAAGAAGAGCACGGAAAACAGCATGACCGCCTCGTCGAAATGCGCGGCGAGCAAAGCGCCGGCAACGGTCCCTGAGAGTGCGAGCGCAAGGAGCGGCACATGACAGGGGCAGGTGATGAGCGCCAGAAAGCCGAGGGCGCAGCTCCACCGGCGCCGCCGCGCGGGAGCGGAGTCATGCGTGAGAATGAACTCGTCACTTTTGATCATCGCCATCTCCTCAGAGAATTGAAAAACCCGCGATCGGCCGCCGAGGGGTCCTTTTCGCCCACTGCCGGCTCAGCTCCTCGACTTATTTGGGCTTGGACGCCTCTTTTTTTTCTCGCTTCTCTCGTCGGCGCTTCTCTCCATCGGTCTCCTCCCGCGGATCTCGCCACGCGAAGGTTACCTGCCACATCGCGACCCCTACCAACCCGAATGCAGCCGCAAATCCAATCAACTTCAGAATGTCTTCCATAGCGGACTCCTATTTCATCCCGCGCAGCAGGACAGTTGTTTCACGTCCTTGGTGAAGGTCTGGGCGCAGAGCTTGAGGCCTTCCACCATGGTGAGGTAGGGGAAGAGCTGATCGGCCAGGTCCTTGATCGTCAAACGGTGACGGACGGCGAGCGCCGCCGTCTGGATGATCTCCCCGCCTTCGCCGGCCAGCACCTGGGCCCCTAGGAGCCGCCCGCTCTCGCGCTCGGAAACCAGCTTGATGAAGCCCCGGGTGTCGAAGTTCGCGAGCGCCCGCGGCACGTTATCCAGGCTCAAGGTGCGGCTTTCAACCTTAAAGCCCAGTTCATTCGCCTGCGCCACCGTCAGGCCCACGGTCGCGACCTGCGGATCGGTGAACACCACCTCGGGCACGGCGGAGAGATCCAGGGCCGCCTCCCCACCCATCATGTTGATCGCCGCACGGGTGCCGGCCGCCGCGGCGACGTAGACGAACTGCGGTTGTGTCGTGCAATCCCCAGCCGCATAGATATGCTCGGCGCTGGTGCGCATGTGATCGTCGACGACAATGGCGCCGCGCTGGTCAGTCCTGACGCCCACCCACTCCAATCCCATCTGGGGCGTGATCGGGATGCGGCCCGTCGCCACCAGCAGGCGATCCCCGAGCAGGGCTTCGCCGCCAGTGTCAACCCTGAACCGCTTGCGGAACCACTTGCGGCCAAAGCTAACCTGCTTCACGGCGGTATGGGTCAAGATGCGCATGCCTTCGGCTGCGAGCGCCGCTTTAAGCCCCTCCCCGATGGCCGGGTCGGTCTTGGACAACAGGGTGGAGCGCGCAATCAGCGTCACCTTCGAGCCCAGGCGCAGAAACGCCTGCCCCAGCTCCACCGCGACCACGGAGCCTCCGTAGACGATGAGGTGTTCTGGCAATTGCTCGGCGACCAGGGCCTTGGTCGAGGTCCAGTAGGGGGTGTCCCTGAGACCCGGCGTCTTGGGGATAGAAGGCCACGCACCGGTCGCGATCAGCACCTGGTCGGCGTGCAGCCTTTTGTCTTTGCCGTCCGGCTGTTTCACCATGAGGTCGCCGGCCTTGCCGAAGTGCGCGAAGCCGCGGACCAGCGTAATCTCAGGATTGGATTCCAGGATGCTTTCGTACTTGGCATGCCGCAGCTCCTCCACCCGCCCCTGCTGTTGCCTCAATAGCGCCGAGCGGTCGATGACGGCGGCTTGTTTTTTGATACCGTCGAACGGATGGGCGGATTGCAGGTGCGCGAGATGCGCGGCCCGAATCATGATCTTGGAGGGCACGCAGCCGACGTTCACGCAGGTCCCCCCTAGGGTGCCCCGCTCGATGAGCGTGACCTTGGCGCCTTCCTCGGCTGCCCGGATGGCGCAAGCAAACGCCGCCCCGCCGCTCCCGATGATCGCGACCTCAAGCGCGCCTCGCGAACTCCGTCGCGGTTTTAGGGAAGGCGTGGGCGTGTCGACGACCGAGATGTGCGGCCGGTCCGAGACCCCCTTCGCGACAGTCGAACCCTTGCGATCCAGCACCTCCGCGTCGAAACCTTTGCCCTGGACGGTATCGATGAGCTTCGCGCTGTCGACCCCCGCCTCGGTCTTGATGCGGGCGCTGCCTTCGTCGTAGGAGACCTGGGCTTCGACCACCCCGGCCATACCGGCCAGGGCCTCCTCGATCGATTTCGCGCAGTGATCGCAGGTCATCCCGGTGATGCGCAGGGTCTGTACGTTCATAGCGCTTGGCGCCTCGTTGCTTGTGGACCGGCGGTCTATTCGCTGAGCCCCGCCTTGAAGCCTTTCGCCTCGATGCTCTCGAGGAGGCGCTCGACGCCGACCTCCGCAGGCGCGCTCACTCGGGCAATCCCCTCTTCGTACGAAACCTCGGCCCACACACCCGGCAAGGCGTTCAAGGCGTCTTCGGCCGTACGCGCGCAGTGGTCGCAGGTCATACCCGTGATGCGAAGCGTATAGGTGCTCACGGTCTCTCCGTAATTCTTAGATCCTGGCTTTTTTAGGGGTCGCCTGCAGATCCCGTTCGGGCCACTCCGCGGTGCGACCTCACGGACAACGCCGCGGCCATAGTTTTGCAGGGTCGTATGGTGCCGTGATGTCAGGCTTCCTTTTTGATTCTTGCCTTTGAAAGTCGAAGCGTAGGAATCGACCCCACACCCGTTCAGTTCCCCACCACAGGCCCGCTGTACTGATCACCAATCCCAGACCAAGCCACGTCCAAGCGCGCGGTCCTAAGGCGAGCAGCCCAAGCCCGTCGAGCAGCGCGACCAAGGCCATGACAAAAAACAACGGTGCGGTGAAGTAACAGTGGGTCCGACCACAGCGCCGTGCATTCGCCGTACAAGCAGCCCCCATCCAGAGGAGGCTCGGTACCCAGATCCAGGCACGCCACGGCGGTTCCACGGATACGGAGCTGGCAAGCGCCAAGCTAGGAAGCCCCCAAGCGAGCGCGAGGCTGCGGCCCCTGGCAACCCAATCCCTTGATCGATGACCAGAGGCTTCTCGCATGTCCGAGCGTGGTCTCATGTTTTTCGGAAGGCGTGCTCACTGGGCCAAACGTGATGGATAGCCCGCGTTGGTTGTGGCATCGATGAGCGCCGCGACACCGGTCTTGGCGTCATCGAAGGTCACGGTGGCGGTATTCGTCTCCGCCGAGACGTCCGATATGACCACTCCTTCGATCCGCATGAGGCTCTTTTTCACTACCGGGGCGCAGGCCGGACAGCTCATGTTGTCGACGTTGAGTATGACTGTTCGCTCCGCGGCCAAGGTGGGGCACGCCCCCAGCGCCGTCAGGAGTATGATGGGCGTTAGCTTTCGCATGTTGTGTGTCACATTATGTTTCGATAAATAGCGGCGCCACATAGGGGAATGCAAGGGCCGCGGTGATAATCACGGTCGCCGTCCAAAGGCTCAGTTTGGCGAAGCGATCCGAGGCCGGTCTCGCACAGGACGAACTCGGTATGCATGCCGCCTTCGGCTTGCGGTAGACCATTGCGAATCCTGCCACGAGGCATGTGAGTGTTACGACCACGAAGTAGGGTTGATAAGGGGCTAACGCCGTTAGGTTACTGATCCACGCGCCACTGATCCCGAGCGCAAACAAGACCAGCGGCAGGACACAACAAGAAGAGGCCGCGATCGCGGCGAGGATGCCGCCGATCGACACGAGCGTTTTCCCCGCCGCCTGATGTGTCCGACGAGTTTCAACCGCTTGTCTTATCAAAGAGTTCTCCGACGGGTTATCGGAAGCCATGATGATTGCTCCTAATCCAACTGTTGGGTAATATAAACCCTGTAGTAACTACAGAGTCAAGAGGCGTTGGGACGCGATGGACATCAATGCTGAGTCCAGCCGGGCAGGCTTGAAAATCGGCCAGCTTGCGCAGGCCACGACATGCAACATAGAAACCATTCGCTACTACGAACGGGCAGGGCTCCTTCCGTTACCTCCCCGTTCGCAAGGCGGTTACCGGATCTATGAATTAGAACACGTCAAGCGCCTGAACTTCATTCGGCGATCCAGGGATCTCGGGTTTAGTCTCGAAGAGGTCCGGGCTTTGTTACGGCTCGTGGACGCGCGCGGACGATCGTGCAACGAAGCGCGTGCTCTCGCCGCGCAACACCTCACTGATGTGCGAGCCAAGATCACGGATCTGAAATCCATGGAGCGGGTGCTGAGAACCATGATCGCTCGCTGTAAAGACGGGAACCTGCCGGATTGTCCTCTCATCGAGGCCCTCTTTAGGGAGTCTTGCTTGCGGTCTGGCGATCTTGCGCCATAGCGCTTTTAGCCTCGTCGTTAAGGGGAATGCGCCGACGAACATGTTTGCCTGGCTATCAATCTGTGGATGCGCCACTCCGGTCGGGGATACGGCGCCCAAACTTCTCGAGCCACGCTTCCAAACTCATCAAGCGGCCGTCCTTTACGTGGGCGGATACCGCCGTGGCTGATCCTCGCACAGCTTCGCCATAGGTGGCGACTACAGCATCAGGATTGACGTGTACGACGTGTGTAAACAACGGCGCATTCTGCCGACGGCGGTCACAAGCGGCTTTGAGGCGCGCCGCATCGAACTCATTGGTGATCAGCGTGTACTCAAAATCCTGTCCCGCCGATTCAAGCCGCGCATAGGCCTCGAAGTCGGTGTGAAACTGCTCCTCTCGATCAGCTCGAATACTCCATTTGGCGCTAACGAGAGTGCGGTGATTTCCGCGAAGGAGTGCAAGATCCACCCGCCTCGGTTTTTCGTTCGGCGGAGGTGCATGGAAACCAGGCAGATCATGTAGCAGACACCGACTTCGAATTTCGGTCTTATCAGAAAATCGAAGCCGCCCGATGACTGCCGCGATTACGTCTTCAAAACCTTCTCCGACAAGGTTGCGCCGCTTGTTTTCCTGCGTCACGTACACATAGATCCGTCGTGTCAGTTTGCGAAACTCCTCCTCCGGTGGTTCCTCAGTCATCCACTTTCCGACTACCTCTTTGATGAGGGCTACTAGCTCTGGATCTTCACCCGGCTCGGGAAAGCCGCGTCCTGCATACGGTGCGCGCTGCTGTTCATATACCGCTGTGCGAATTGCAAGCGCCCTGCTTGCTAGATCCTTGACCGCCTCGCGGAAAAGCCAATCGATGCTTTCGCCAAGATCGGCTGGTGAAACGTTGAGCGCATTCGACACCCACGCGTGGAAGGCTAGCGACCTGGCGTACCAGGCACGACCCGGTTGGGCTTTGTCAGATTCGTAGCAATGGGCGAGAGCGGTCGTGCGATCGATCCATAGCAGTAAACGATAGACGTGCTGCCAGGCGTTAGTCGATGTAATCGTTTGGGTGGCGTCGAAATATCGCGCAAGCAAGCGTGCGCGGTTTTCTGCTCCGAAGGCCCGTGCTACGGCCTCTTGGGCCGGGTGCGAGGCGTTACTTCGTTGCGCATCGGCTGGCGACATGCTGGAATGCCGCTACAAGGCGAGGCTTGTGTTTATTCCGTGAAGCCGATCAGCGAGGGCTTCTCTGCATTGAGCTGAGGATTCGATAAGAATTGCCTTTAGCCCAAAATCAAGCGCTACTTCGCCAGTCGTTCCGCTGCCTGCAAAGGGATCGAGGACGGTATCTCCAGGACGCGTGGTGGGAAGCAGCATCTGGCGTACTAGCGCGCGAGGCCACATAGCGACATGCCGGTATGGAGAAGCTTCTGAATTGACACGCCAGAGACCGTCTGGCTCGTCCTTGCTGTCGAACACGATCTCACCTTGCGTTTCCCAAACAGATCCAGCGTTAGCGCGATCGCCCCCGCGATAGCCTGCCCGCGAGGGCACGTCAATGGCTGTTCGATCGAAATAGTAGTTCGGCTGTTTGGAGAAGAGGAAGAGGAACTCGTAGTTGCGTGAAGGTCGGTCGCGTGTAGGCTCTGGCATCGCGTTCCCCTCCGCCCTCAAAGTTTTCAAGTTCACAAGAGACTTTGCCCAAATCACGGTACGCCGACAAATCCACTGCGGTCCCGCGTGAGCTCCTATGAAAGCCCGAAACTCCGGGTCCGTCATTGCCAGATGAAAGCGAAACGGCACTCCCATTTCGGATTTGTGACCAATGCTAGAGACGTAGTGCTTAAAGAACTCCGGCTGCTGCCGCAAAGACTCGGCATAGCCTCGCCCCCCCGCCGCGAAGCGGCCGTCAGAGCCATCCGGCGCATTAGTGGTGCCCTTTTTCCCCTGCTTGTTATTGAACGTGTCTGCGAGATTGACCCAAAGGCAGCCGTCGTCCCGGAGAACGCGCCACACCTCGTCGAACACCTGGACCAGATGACGGACGAAGTCATTCGGATGTTGTTCGTGCCCAAGCTCTCCCTTCCAACCGTCCGGCCAGATGGTCGAAGTGCCGTACCGGCGGAGCAAATAGAACGGCGGAGAAGTTAATGCGACCTGAACCGTAGCACTCGGGACAGTGCGAAGGCCGGATATCGCATCGGCAACCAATATCTTCAGCGAGTCATCTATTCCCATTTCGTCTCTTGTCGTTGTAAGATGAAACTGAACCTCCGCAGTATAGTGCCGCTCGGTCACCAATTCATAGCATGCGGTGGGCGCCATTTGCCACCGGCGGGGAAGATTTCCAAATACAGTCCGCCACCGTCGAACAACTTTATGGGTTTTTTGCCGGGCTTGGCGTTGGATCGCGGTATCGGTCAGTAGCATGGGGCAACTTCTCACGCGGATAGGCCTGTTGCCCCCACTTGCCTCCATTTGTCAATGGATTTTATCGGACTGAATAAAGCGCTCCAGTGGCCTGAAAGCTAATAACAAAGCGGGTTTCTTGGACTTTGCTGGATTTCGTTGGACGGGTGCTTGGTGCCGAGAGTGGGACTCGAACCCACACGGGGTTTCCCCCACCAGATTTTGAGTCTGGCGCGTCTGCCTGTTCCGCCACCTCGGCCGGCACCTTCGCTTGGTTAGTATAAGGGAACAGGCTTGATCGGAGAACCCGCAGGACAGGGAACGCTACTGGGGGCGAGCTATCCCCTCATAGCCGTACCCCCTTGTTGGAGCGTTTCAACGAGCTGATCTATACTCACCCAAAGGCCACGCTGCACAGAGTCCGAATATAGGGCGTTGATAGATGTTTCCTAAGACGAGCGATAAATACCACAAATGGGTGGAATGGAGCGAAGAGAATCAAACCTACCTTGGAAAATGTCCAGCCTCATTACTGGCATTCACGGTACTGATCCCCGCCAGGTCTACGGTGATTTGTGCGGGGTGGTGGAGGATGTTATTCAGCATTTTGAATCTGAAGGTCGTTGTCTTCCTACACCGAGAGTCCGACCTATGCCTAGAGGTAGCGTGAGGTCTTAAGCCGAACAAAGCGCTTCACCGACGCGCCGCAAGCAGCGGTCCGGTGAGCTTCAGCATTGGGCGCTGAGAAAGAGTCAAGTCATGACAATGCTTCAGACGGTAGCTCAGTTTGTTGCGATGGTCGCATGCGGCTTATTTGCCGGTGCCGCTGTTTATATTAACCTTGTTGAACACCCTGCACGGATGGAGTGCGGTACTGAGCTTGCCGCAACCGTTTTTGCGCCGAGCTACCGCAGGGCGGCGGTTATGCAAGCGTCACTTGCTGCACTCGGTTTTCTTTCTGCGGTGGTGGCATGGTTTGCAGGCGGCACGCTTTGGTGGCTGCTTGGCGGTTTACTCCTTGGGCTCGTCATTCCGTTCACCTTAGTAGTCATCATGCCGACGACCCGGCAGTTGCTCGAACCCACACTGGACAGAACGTCTTCAAACGCACGCGAGTTACTGGTTCGCTGGGGCCGATTACATGCCGTGCGCAGCGTTCTCAGCATTGTTGCGCTGGTTGTCTTGATCGCCAGCGCCTAACACGGCGGGTCGAGACGGACGCCCCCCTCTTAATCATCCGCCCGGAGATCCGGGTCGCGCGGCTTGAGGTAGAGCACCGCGAGCGGCGGAAGGCTGAGGACGAGCGAATGGTAGCGCCCGTGGGCCGCTACCGGTGCCGCCTCCACGCCGCCCAGGTTGCCTTGGCCACCGCCGCCGTAACAGGCGGCATCGCTGTTCATGCGCTCCTCCCAGTACCCTCCCAGGGGCACGCCCACACGGTAGTTGTCGCGGACGACAGGCGTCGCGTTGCAGACGACGAGCAGCCACTCCCCCTGCGCGCTTTTGCGCAGGAAACTGATGACGCTCGCTTCCGCATCGTTGCAGTCCACCCACTGAAACCCATCCTGGCTGAAGTCGCGCTCAAAGAGCGCCGGGTGGGCGCGATAGCAGCGGTTCAGATCCCCCACCCACTGTTTTAGCCCCGCGTGCAGCGGATACTCGAGCACATGCCATTCGAGACTTGCATCGTGATTCCACTCCCGCTTCTGTCCGAATTCGCCCCCCATGAAGAGCAGCTTCTTGCCGGGGTGCGCCCACATATAACCATAGAGCAGGCGCAGGTTCGCGAACTGCTGCCATTCGTCGCCCGGCATTTTGCCGATAAGCGCGCCCTTGCCGTAGACGACCTCGTCGTGCGAGAGCGGCAGGACGAAATTCTCGTGAAAAGCGTACCAGATGCTGAAGGTCACCTGGTGATGGTGGTACCTGCGATGGATGGCCTCGCGGGCGAAATAGCCGAGGGTGTCGTGCATCCAGCCCAGGTTCCACTTCATACCGAAACCAAGCCCCCCGACGGAGACTGGCCGGGAGACCATCGGCCAGGCAGTGGATTCCTCGGCCGCGGTTTGCGTATCGGGATGGTCGCGATAGGCGCTTTCGTTCAGCATACGCAGGAATTGGATCGCGTCCAAGTCCTCGTTACCGCCGTACTGGTTCGGAACCCATTCGCCGTCGCACCGCCCGTAATCGAGATAGAGCATGGAGGCAACGGCGTCCACGCGCAGCCCATCCACATGGTATTTATCCAGCCAGAAGAGGGCGCTTGAGAGCAAAAACGCTCGTACCTCGTGCCGGCCATAGTTGAAGATGCAGCTGTGCCACTCGGGATGATAGCCGCGCTTGGGATCCGCGTGCTCGTAGAGACAGGTGCCGTCGAAATAGCAGAGCCCGTGCTCGTCGCCCGGGAAGTGGGAAGGCACCCAGTCGAGAATCACGCCAATGCCGCGCTGATGGAGGAAATCGATGAGATACATGAAATCCTGTGGTGACCCGTAGCGCGCCGTCGGCGCGAAGTAACCGGTTGTCTGGTAGCCCCACGATCCGTAAAAGGGGTGCTCCATGGGCGGCAAGAACTCAACGTGGGTAAAGCCCGTCTCCTGCACGTAATCGGCGAGCCGCGGCGCCATCTCGCGGTAACTGAGGGAGCGGTTGTCCTCCTCCGGTACGCGCCGCCAGGAGCCGAGATGTAGCTCATAGATCGAGAGGGGCGCATCGAGCGCGTTTTTCGCCGCCCGTGCGTGCATCCATTCCTTGTCCCCCCACGGGTAGGCGAGATCCTCTATGATCGAGGCCGTGCCGGGAGGCGTCTCGCAGCAAAAGGCAAACGGGTCGGCCTTGCTAACACGGTAGTTGTTGAAACGCGAGCGGACATGGTACTTGTAGCGCTGACCCGGCGCGGCCATGCGCACGACCCCTTCCCAGATCCCGGATTCATCCTCGCGAAGCGCAAGCGCGTTTATGTCCGGGCGCCAGTCGTTGAACTCGCCTACCGCCGAGACCCCCTCGGCGTTAGGCGCCCAGACCGCGAAACGCACGCCCCCTCCGCTCGCCGCTTCGAGCGTATGGGCACCGAGCTTCTCATAGAGCCGCCCATGCGTTCCCTCGCGCAAGAGGTAGATATCGTGGCCGGTCAACAAGGATGAACTCTCTCCATGGGATGCTTTAGCTGCCTGCTGCACCGTGAAAATTGGGAATCATTACTCCGCGTCCGAGCACTCGCGGCCGCCCTCACGCGTAGCGGCGGCGATAACGGCCGTAGGTCTCGACCACCCAGCCGAAGAAAGGATCGGCCTCGTGCTCGGCGCGAAACGCGGCCACGGCCTTTGGGAGATCCCGCGCATACGCTGCGTTGGGAAGGCATAGCGGCGCCAGCAAGGCACAGGCGGTGAGATCGGCCCTGGAGAAGCCCCCCGGGCCCGCCAGGTAGCGGCGCCGGCGCAAGGCCTCGTTCAGGTGCACCAAGGCCGCACGCAGTTGCGATTCGGAGCGCGCGGCGTTCTCGGCGTCGATGCGCATAAGCGAGCGCATAGCGCGCCGCACGACCGGGAAGATGAGGGCATAGAGCGGGGGCCCGTACCAGGGCGCACCCTGCAAGAGAAAGCGCGTCGCGAGCTTGCGCTTGGGTAGGGCATGGAAATAAAACCAGCAGCGGATCGAGACCCCGATCTCGCGGTCGAGGTAGTGCTCCCATTCGTGCGCCTGTTGCGCCGCGCTCGCCTCGGCCGGAGTCAAGCGGGCGCTTGGACAGCGCTTGTCGAGGTAGTCGATGATTTCAGAGGAGCCCTGAACGACCCGCTCCCCATCGACGAGGATCGGGACATGGCTGCGCGGGGCCAAGCGCTCGGTGACGAGCCGGTGGGGGCCCGGGATCAGGTTGCGCGTGCGGTAATCGAGCCCTTTGTAGTCGAGCGCCCAACGGGCCTTCTCGCAGTAGTGAGAGCATTCAAACTGATACAGAGTGAGCATCGGATCTTCCGCCGCCATGACGAGTGGCCGTGGCTTTATCAAAGTTTCCGTAACGAGATCCTCAGTCTATGGGGCGGAGAGCGCGCTAGCAAGCACGGCCGGCCGCGTTGAGCCGCCGGCTTAGGTTACGGTGGGCAGGAAAAGATTGTCAGTTGGCTTGCACCGGCCCACCCCGATAAGGCCCCTGACAGGCCATCTTCTTACAGTCCTCGTTCAGCATGGTGTAGATAATCGCGCCGGTGTCGTTGCGGGCCTTGAAATGGCCGATGCCGTCGGTATCTCCGCCCATGGTGTTGACCTTGATCGACTGCGCCGGGTCCGGGGACAAATGGGTAAAATCGAAGTCCACCCGGCCGGTCGTGGAGCCCGCGCCCACATCGAGCTGCGCCCGGACATTGGGCCCGGCCGCGAACAGCGCACCCTTGGCGCAATCGCTGAAACCCTTTGCGGTGCTGCAATGGACCTGATCGTGGAGGCCGGCGTGCAGTGTGTAGAACAGTACCGGCTTGCGGCGGCTGGGGATAAGGCGCAGGCTGTGTTCGTCGGCGGCGCCGGTCCAGCGGTTGTAGTTAGGGTAAAAGCCGAACACGTAGGGATCGAAGATGTTCTGCGAACCGCAGGTTGCGACGGCGGCGTTGGCGGGGCCGACATAGAGGCAGGAATTGAGGCCGCGTATGCCGCCGGCGATATTGACGAAACGGCGAATGCCGGCCCAGGCGTCGTTGGCCTCGAGGGTGGCGATGGCCATGGACACCCCGAGCGAATGGGTCACGAGATCGACCGTGGCGCTACCGGTAGAGGCCCGTACGGCGTCGATGAATTTCTTGATGATCTCGTACTTGCCGTGCCGGTGGAAGTTATCCTGGGGGTTTTGCTGTTCCTCGGCGCTGAGATAGGTCACGCCGAACAGCTCGCAGTCGTTGTAGCCCTGGTGTTTGAATTCCTGGTACACGGAGCGAATCGGGGGCGTATAACCTGCCACGCCGCCCTGAACCTGCGAGTCCCAACTGATGGCGCGATCGGCATTGCCGTGGATGAATACCACCGGTGTCCGTACCGCCTTGCATTCTCCCCCGCCGAAACCCCCGAATCCGGTCCCGGGATCAAAACCCCCGGCGTATTGGACATCCGGCGCCGAGCATTTGGGGAAGGTGAAGTTCCCGCACTCCAAGGCGCCCGCGCCCGAGCTCAGGACAATGCCAACCACCAACCCCGCGAACCTGAAAAGGTCTTCTGGAATTACATTCATGCCTGCCCTGCCAAGTCATTTGGAACTATAGCAAACGATAACCCAATGGATGCTGCGTTGCAATAACGCCCGTGGCCCGCTGGAGTCACGCTCACGCCGAGCGCGCGCCTCCGCCGCATAGTGCTGCCGCCCGACCGCATGCACTACGATGGGACATCGACGTTTACGCGCTCCCGATCATGGTGCGGCTCAGCCGCCTGCAAATGCGTCCAAGTGCGGTCTTCCTAGAATATAAATCCACAGATCAACGCGTTACCAACGTGGCCCCGGGATTGCTATCAACCCGCACAGATCCGCCGCGCGGAGCCTGATACCTGGGGCAACGGCGGAGCGGGGTGATTGGACCGTAACGGCGCGGTCAACCGCCGAGGCAAAGACGCCTGTCCCGATCCGGCGATAGCGATGTACCAAAAAGAAAGGATAAAACCTTATGACTCGCACCGTTCGATCACGACACTGTGCTACCGCGTTCGTGGGCTTTTTGGGCACGGGCATGGCCGGGCCACTCTACGCCGGCGACAACCTTATCGATGCACTCAAGGGAGGGAAGGTAGACCTGTACCTGCGCTATCGCTTTGAATTCGTATGACGATCAGCCGCGCGTTATCCCCGGCATGCCACCCACGCTCAACGGGCCGCTCGAAGCGGCCTACGCGAACACCCTACGCACCGCGCTCGGGTACAGCACTGGGCTCTTCTATGACTTCGGGGTTTACGTGCAGTTCGAGGACGTACGCGCGGCCGACAACGATGCTTACAACAACGGGGGCGAGAACGGCGTCGTCGACAAGGCCTCGGTGGTGGACCCGGAGGGCACCGAGATCAATCAAGCCAATCTTCGCTACGCAGGTCTCCCTTACACCGCACTGAAGCTCGGGCGTCAGGAGATCGAGCATCGCCAAGCACCACTGCATCGCTACATCGGCAATATCCTGTGGCGGCAGAATTGGCAGAGCTTCGATGGATTCCGGGCGCTGAACGAATACCTGCCGGCAACGGTTATCGACTATGCCTATGTGTGGAATACCAACCGCATCTTCGGCGAGGACAATGAGATCCCCGACCGCAGTGACTTTCGCATGGATAGTCACTTTATCAATGTTCAGTACAGCGGGTTCCCGTACGGGAAATTCGAACCGTATGCCTATTTACTGGACTTCGAAAGCAAGACTTCGGAGGGATTTTCGACGGCCACCGTCGGCCTGCGTTTTCAAGGTGCGCATGACCTCATCAGCTACCCGGTTTCCATCCTCTACACCGCTGAGTTCGCCCATCAGATGGACTATGCCGAAAACCCAGCCGATATCGATGTCAACTATTACCTGGGCGAGCTCGGCGCCACCCACACGTTCATCGATAGTCCCATCGAGTCCGTTACCGTGAAGGGGAGCTACGAGGTGTTGGAAGGTGATGGCGGCGAACTGGTGAGCGGTTGTTGCGGCGGACGCGTCGCCCGAGCCTTCCAGACCCCTCTCGGCACGAACCACGCCTTCCAGGGTTGGGCCGATCGCTTCCTCATCACCCCGGCCGACGGCATCGAGGATCTCTTCGTCACCTTGCAGATGAAGGTCTGGGGAGCCAACTTCATGGCCATGTGGCACGATTTCTCGGCGAACAATGACGATTACGACTATGGAACGGAATGGGACCTCGTGCTCGAACGGCCCATCGCCAACAATTTCCTCGTCGGAATCAAGTACGCCTATTACGATGCCTCTGGCGATGCGCTGAATAAGGCGCGTAACACCATCTCGGGGCAGGCCTTCGATCTCGAGAAGGCCTGGGCCTACGTCCAGTTTAAGTTTTAACTTCGCTTTTGGGTACGACTGAGTATGTAAGTCATGAACGAAGCAGCGGTTCTGTTTACGCCAGCAGCCATCACTCTGATGGGTATCCTTTGGCGACGCATGGTCAATGCCGAGCTTAGGTTAGTACGACTTCGAGTCGAACGGGCAAGAAAGACCGGGACTCGGCTGGATTCGTATCCCTAAGTGACTGCCTATGGTCAGCGACCTCCACAAGGGCCTCCGCATCATGCTGGTCGACGATTCCCCGGAACGGGCCGCGCAGATCGAGGAGGCGCTGACGCGTAACGGCTATCGGCTGGTTGCCCATGTAACGCCGGATTTGGAACTGTATCGCCGGGTTCGTGAGATTGAGCCTGATGTGATCATCATCGATACCGACTCCCCCAACCGGGATACGATTGAGCACATCTGCTGCATCACCCACAACTCGCCCCGACCGATCGTGATGGTTACCAACGATACAGACAGCCACACCATTCGCGCGGCGGTGAATGCGGGAGTGACGGCCTACGTGGTGGATGGCCTAAGCGCGAATCGGCTGCGACCCATCCTGGAGGTGGCCATCGCCCAGTTTGAGGAATGCCACGCCATGCGGTGCGAACTGGAACAGGCCAAGCTCGCCCTCGCCGAGCGCAAATTAATCGAGCGCGCCAAGGGTGTGGTGATGCGGCAGCGTCGGCTCGACGAGGAGACAGCCTACAAGTCGATGCGCAAGATGGCCATGGACCGCAACGTACGCATGGCGGAATTGGCCAAGAGTATCATCGCGGCGGCGGAGCTGGTGGGACAGAAAACGTAGACGGGTAAGATGCGCTGCCCCGCACCACACAAGTCCGCAAGTGGCAGAACGGTGCGCGCTGCGACCCTACTCACTGTTAAGAGATTTTTCGGCAACCCAACGGCGGGTTGCGCACCGGACAAAGGGTTACATACCCGGGAAGGAGCAAGATCCCCGTGGTTGGATGCCCTTTTTATTGGCAATCAATCTGGAGATAAAGACGACGTCATGAATAGGAAAAATAGTGGAAGTAGGACCGACTCAAACGGCATGAGCCGCCGCAGATTTCTGTCCACGGCCGCCAAAGGCCTGGGGGGGGCAGCGCTGCTATCTTCGGGCCTACCCAAGGGCTGGATCGGTGGGGTTTACGCCGATGAGGGGCCGGAAACGTCGAATATAAAGTTTGGGATGATCGCGCTCACGGACTGTTCTCCGATCGTCATCGCTCACGAGAAAGGCTTCTTCAGAAAGTACGGTATCAACTCCACGGTCAGTAAAGGCGCCAACTGGGCAGCCATTCGCGATGCGCTTTCCAACGGCGATATTCAGGCGACTCACATGCTGATCGGGATGCCCATCGCTTCCACCATGGGGCTTTTGGGTTCGCCCAAGAAACCCATGATTATCCCATGGATCTTGAATCGCAACGGCCAGTCCATCACCTTGAAAGCTGATTTGAAAGGCAAAGTGGCGGCCGATCCCAAAGCCCTGAAACCGCTGGTTTATTATGCAAAGAAAGCGGGCGAACCGATGACCTTCGCGATGACCTTTCCGCCCGGGACGCACGCCATGTGGATGCGCTATTACCTCGGCGCGGGCGGGATCAACCCGGACAAGGACGTCGCCCTCATCACCATTCCGCCTCCGCAGATGATAGCCAACATGAATGTGGGGAAGATGAACGGTTATTGTGTCGGGGAGCCGTGGAACGCGCGCGCCGTCATCGAAGGAATCGGGTTTACGTCGGTCAACACCCAAGATATTTGGAAGGATCATCCGGAAAAGGCGTGCGCCTTCACCGCGGAATTTGCGGATCAGAATCCAAGGACCGTGAAGGCTGTCCTGAAAGCCTTGCACGAGGCCAGCGTATGGCTGGATAAGATGGAAAACCGCCCCGAGCAGTCCGAGATCGTCTCCAAGGCTACTTACATCAATTGTCCGCCGGACATCATCCTGGGCCGCTTGCAGGGACATTACGATTTCGGCGACGGCCGCAAAACGGAAGACCCCAACTACATGATCTTCAGCGATCGTAACTGCAACTATCCTCAACCGAAATACGCAAAGTGGTTTCTTAGCCAATTTCGCCGTTGGGGCATGGTGGACGGTGCCCCCGATTACGACGGGATTGCCAAGCAGGTCATGCGAACGGACCTCTATGAGGAGGCGATGAAGGAAATCGGTTATCAGCATGGCGGTCTCAATAATGATCCGGAAACCTTGTTTGACGGCAAGACATTTGATCCTGCCAAGGCGGAAGAGTACGCCACTGCGTTCGAAGTCCACAGCATGAAAGGATCGTAGATCGTGGTACTGATTATGTCATCAGCTGCAACCCATGTGGAGATGCATCGCTATGAGCAAGAACCGATATAACATTGATTGGCTCGTCCTTCCCATGCTAGGAGGAGTGGCCGTGGTTGGGCTATGGACGCTGTGGAGCTCGCTGCCGGGCACCAACCTGCCTTCCCCCCTGAAGACCTGGGAGGTGAGCAAACTCTACATCGTAGAGCCTTTTGCGAAACGCGGCGAGCTGGACCAGGGCATTCTCAGGTTCACCTGGTATTCGCTGGTGCTGGTCGCCAAGGGCTACGTACTTGCCATTTTAATAGGTACGCCGCTCGGTCTCCTATTGGGAATTTCGACGATGTTTGCAAAGAGTTTCGATCCCATCATTCAGATCTTGCGTCCGGTCTCGCCGCTTGCGTGGTTGCCGTTGGGTCTGGTGCTGTTCCAGAAATCGGAGCCGGCCGCGCTCTTTACCATCGCCGTATGCGCCATGTGGCCCACGGTATTGAATACCGCGGTGGGCGTACGCGCTGTCCCGCAGGACTATCTCAACGTGGCGCGGGTCCTGAAATTGTCGCGGGTGAAAACACTCTTCAAGGTATTGATCCCGGCCACCATGCCCTACATGTTTACCGGCTTCCGGTTGAGCCTTGGCATCGCCTGGTTGGTCATTGTCGCGGCGGAAATGCTGACCGGCGTGCCTGGCGTCGGCGGGTTCCTCTGGCAGGAATACAACAGCCTCATCTACGAGCACATTATCTTGTGCATCCTCACCATCGGCTTTGTCGGTTTCATACTCGACCGGCTCATGAGCCTGGTGGAATCCCGATTCAAAACGATATGAGATAACGACGATGGCTTTCTTGGAATTAGAACACGTCAGCAAAGCTTACCGTTCCAACGGTGTCATCACGCCGGTCCTGCGCGACATAAATCTCTCAGTCGAAAACGGCGAGTTTGTCGCCATCGTCGGTTATTCGGGTTCCGGCAAGACCACGCTCATTTCTTTGATGGCAGGACTGATCCAGCCCGATACCGGCACCGTCACCTTGGACGGCGCCAGAATAAGCGGGCCAGGTCCGGACCGCGGGATAGTCTTTCAAAACTATTCCCTGCTGCCGTGGTTGACGGCTTATGAAAATGTCTACCTGGCCGTGGACCAGGTTTTTCCGAAATGGTCGCTGGACAAGAAAAAAGCCCATACGGAAAAATACATTGGGATGGTGAACCTATTGCCTGCGCGCGAGAAACGCCCGGCTGAGCTTTCCGGGGGCATGCGCCAGCGGGTGTCGGTCGCACGCGCATTGGCCAGCGACCCACGGATTTTGTTGCTCGATGAACCCCTCAGCGCCTTAGACGCCCTGACCCGGGCGACGCTCCAAGGTGAGATCGCTAAGATCTGGGATCAGGATAAGAAAACCGTGGTGCTCATCACCAACGATGTGGATGAAGGCATCCTGCTCGCGGACCGTATCATTCCTTTAACCCATGGCCCCGATGCAACGCTGGGTCCCGCCGTGCCGGTTGAGCTCCCTCGGCCGCGCGACCGTAAAGCCATAAACCACGACCCGCGGTTCAAGCAGACCCGGCACCAGGTGATGGACTTTCTCTTGGGCGTTGGCGTTCAACACCGCAAGACCGTTACCTGTAAACTCCATCTGCCGGAGATAGAACCTGAAGATTTATCCTATGGTAAGCCTTCACCATTTTCGCTGTTCCGCCGCGGCCCCCTGCGCAGCAAGGAATTCAAAAAAGAGACCGTGGAGATCGAGACCTAACCGCTGTGCTAACAACGGCAAAATCTACAACCTAACCCATATGAGCGCATTTCTGACCATCTCTCGTCTCACCAAGATCTATGCTACGCCAAAAGGTCCGGCGGTCATCGTCAGAGACTTCGATCTTGATGTGAATACAGGCGAGTTCGTTTGCCTCATAGGGCATTCCGGCTGCGGAAAGACTACGGTGCTTTCCATGCTGGCCGGCCTAACCGAAGTCACGAGCGGCGTCATGGTGCTGGCCGGTAAAGAGATAAAAGGACCCGGACCCGATCGCGGCATGGTGTTTCAATACCCGTGTCTGTTGCCCTGGCTCTCGGCCTTCGGAAACGTGATGCTCGGGGTGGATCAGGTCTATTACACGGCCAGCCGGACGGAGCGGCATGATCTCGCCGAGTACTATCTGAGCCTGGTCGGCCTCGCGGACGCGATGCACAGACGGCCGGCGGAGCTTTCTCAAGGCATGCGCCAGCGTGTCGGTATAGCGCGCGCATTCGCCCTAGCGCCCAAGATGTTGCTCTTGGATGAACCTTTTGGGATGCTCGATTCCTTGACGCGTTTTGAATTACAGAAGGTCTTATTGGATCTGTGGGGGCGCGATCAGAAGACCGCGTTTATGGTGACCCACGACGTCGACGAAGCGCTCTATCTCGCCGACCGGGTGGTGATGATGACCAACGGACCGGAGGCGGAGGTCGGCGAGATATTAAACGTGCGTTTTCCGCGTCCGCGCGATCGCAAAGGGATCATGGACCATCCGGACTATTACCGGTTGCGAGAACATCTGATCACTTTTCTTGAGGAGCGCGCCGAGAAAAAGCGTGGCATCGCACCCGATCCGCCACCGCCTGCCAATGAAAAGATCGTCGATCTCGCATCGCCCCGTACAAAGACCGGAACGGATTAAACCCTACCGGCGCGAGTCTGCACCGCGATGCCAAGCGGGCAGAAAGCAATCGGTGAGGTCAATCGATGAGAACCTCCTGCTTGCATGGAGGATGACTTCGATTCCGGATGGGACGCCGGGTACGGCCCGAGCGCGCCCGAAGGCTTGAGGGATCCCACATGGCCGTGGTGACCCGGGTGTGCTTCCGAGGCGGGAGCGTCGGGGAGTGGCGGGTGCTGCGCATACAGACGCTCGGGGGGTCCCCGCTCGAGCCGGTCGCATCCCTGAACCGGCAGGAACGCCCGGGCCCGGCGGACGATGGCGCCGTGTGGTCGCTGCACGGCGTGACCTCGCATCAGCGCTATGTCTACGGGCGCGAGAAACTCCAGCTTGAAGCCGAGCAGGCGGGGCTCGGGCGTCCCAAGGCCACGCGCGCCGCGCTCATTCCGATCGCAAAATCGCCCGCCTGGTGGGATCTGCCCCAGGATGAGCGGCGCGCGATCTTCGAGGAGCGCTCTCACCACATCTCCGCGTCCTTCAAATATCTCCCCGCGATCGCACGGCGGCTCTACCACGCGCGCGAGCTCGGCGGGCCATTCGACTTTCTGACCTGGTTCGAGTTTGCGCCCGAGCACGCAGGCCTCTTCGATGAGCTGGTCGCCATGCTGCGCGGAACCGAGGAGTGGCGGTACGTCGAGCGCGAGGTGGATATCCGTCTAAGCCGCTCGATCGGGCCGGTGAACCGGTAGAAAACGCCCCACGGCGCAGCAAAAGGATGCTGCCATGCACCATAAGAATACGTGATCGTCGCGAGCCAAGAGCAGGGCGGAGCTGGCAGAGGTTACGTATCTACCCAATATTAAACAGTAAAGTACCGTGACAGGTGTGCTGGCACCGGTCTTGCCGGGTCTTTCATCGTTCCAACTATTACGGAGAAAGCGGATGACCACACCCATCGAGATCGCGTTAGTCGTGTTGTTGGTTTCCATCATTATCGAGTTTCCCATGCGGCCTCAAGCGGCTCGCCAGAAACAGACGCCCGGGCGCGATGCGCTCGCCGGCCGCGATTTGCTTCCCCTCTCCGCGCGGCCCGCTCCCAGGCGCTAACCCCAGTGAGAGTTGGTGCGACCGGTGGGTGACCGGCCCAAGGTATCGACCCCCGCAAGCACCGGGCGCCTCGGCCGCACCACCTGTCACTGGCGTTAGACCGGAGGAAGGACTATGAACTGGTTAGCGTTAATGTTCGGCGGTAATGCGGACTGGCAAGGGTTCGGGCAGATCGCCCGTATTACCGGAATCGTGGTGGGACTCGCGCTCCTCGCGGGGTTGTTGTTTCGGTGCCGCCCGCCTGCGCGGAAATGCTCATCACAAGCTCACGTCGAAGCAAACTTTCGATTTCCCTTCCGCAGCTTAGGCCATCCCTTACTTACGGAGTGTGATGTGGCATAGCTTTCGCTGCGCTCGGTATCATTCACCCCGGGGAGGCCGCCATGTCCGCTTTCGATGATCCTTTCGATTGCGAAATCAGGCTCAAAAAAAACTGCAGCTGCGGCGCGCACTCGAGCCAGTCCGAGCACGATCTGCTGGAAGGAGAGGTAACGCTGTCGAATCGTGTCGTCGATTCGGCAATCGTTCGCGCGCTGTTCCCTCACGACGAAATCCGGCGGCGGTTTTTAAAAGCGGTCGGCGCAGGCGCCGCCCTCGCTGTGGTGTCGGCGTTGTTCCCCTTAAGCGCAGCAAGGGAAGGTTTCGCGGCGAGCCCGGGAAAGCTCGAAAAGACCGATCTCAAGGTCGGCTTCATCCCCATCACCTGCGCCACGCCGATCATCATGGCGCACCCGATGGGCTTCTATTCCAAGCACGGCCTGGACGTGGAAGTGGTCAAGACCGCCGGCTGGGCCGTGGTCCGCGACAAGACGCTGAACAAGGAATACGACGCCGCGCACATGCTCTCGCCCATGCCGCTTGCGATTACCTTGGGGATCGGCTCGACGCCGGTGCCGTACACCATGCCCGCGGTCGAAAACATCAACGGCCAGGCGATCACGCTTTCGATCAAGCACAAGGACAGGCGCGATCCCAAACAGTGGAAAGGCTTCAAGTTCGCGGTGCCATTCGACTATTCGATGCACAATTATCTACTGCGCTATTACGTCGCCGAGTTTGGACTGGATCCCGACCGCGACATCCAGATTCGCGCGGTGCCGCCGCCGGAGATGGTCGCTAATCTGCGGGCGGACAATATCGATGGATTCCTTGCGCCCGATCCGGTAAACCAACGCGCGGTCTACGACGGCGTCGGCTTCATCCACGTTCTGACCAAGGACATCTGGCAGGGCCATCCCTGCTGCGCGTTCGCGGCGTCCAGGGAATTCGTGACGCAGATGCCGGCCACCTACCAGGCGCTGCTCCAGGCGCTGATCGAAGCCACCGCTTTTGCACACAAACAGGAGAACCGCAAACAGATCGCCAAAGCGATCGCGCCGCCGAACTATCTGAATCAGCCGGTCACGGTGATGGAGCAGGTGTTGACCGGAACCTATGCCGATGGCCTGGGAAACGTGAAGACCGTGCCCGACCGCATCGACTTCGATCCTTTCCCCTGGCACTCCTTCGCGGTCTGGATCCTGACGCAGATGAAGCGCTGGGGTCAGCTCAAGGGCGAGGTGGACTATCAGAAGATTGCCGAAGAGGTTTTCCTCGCAACCGACGCCGCCCGACTCATGAAGGAAGCGGGATTGACCCCGCCGGCATCGAGCTCGAAAACCTTCTCGGTCATGGGCAAGGAATTCGATCCCAGGAAACCGGCGGAGTACGTGCAGAGTTTTGCCATCAAGAGGATCTAAGCGCCAGTGTCGCTAAACTTGAAAGCGGGGCTGCTATCGGGATTGCTGTTGGTGGTGTTTGTCGGAGCGTGGCATCTTGCCACGCTGCCCACGGGCGGAAGCAAGACCGTGGATCCCGAGTATGCGAAGCTTGTCAGCGCGGAAGCGGCGGCGGGTCAGAAGTCCGCATTCCCGACTCCGGCCGATGTCGGCCGCAAACTATGGGAACACTTGAGCGACCCCTTCTATGATCGCGGCTCGAATGACAAAGGCATCGGCATCCAGCTCGCGTGGTCCATAGCGCGCGTGCTCGCGGGCTTTGCGCTGGCTGCACTGTTCGCAATCCCACTCGGCTTTCTGATCGGCATGTCACCGCTGCTCCATAAGGCGCTCGACCCGTTCATCCAGGTGCTGAAACCCATTTCGCCCCTCGCCTGGATGCCGCTTGCTCTGTTCACGCTTAGGGACTCGGGCACGTCCTCGGTATTCGTGATTTTCATCTGCTCGACCTGGCCCATGCTCATCAACACCGCGTTCGGCGTCGCGTCGGTGAAGCGCGAATGGTTGAACGTCTCGAAGACCCTCGAAGTGAAGCCGCTGCGGCGCGCGTTGACAGTCATCCTGCCCGCCGCTGCGCCGACTATCATGACCGGGATGCGAATTTCCATCGGCATCGCGTGGCTCGTCATCGTCGCCGCCGAAATGCTGGTCGGCGGCACCGGCATCGGTTACTTCGTCTGGAACGAATGGAACAATCTCTCGATCGCCAACATTCTGACCGGCATTTTAGCGATCGGACTCATCGGCATGATCCTCGACCAAATGCTCGCGATGCTTACTCGCGCCGTGAGCTATCAGGAGTAAACGATGGCGTTTCTCGAAATTCAGGATCTGGCCAAGCGTTACCCCACGCCGAACGGAGAGGTCGCCACGATCTTTGAAGAAGTGAATTTCGCCGTCAACAAAGGCGAGTTTGTCTGTATCATCGGGCATTCGGGCTGCGGCAAGACGACGATCTTGAACGTGCTCGCGGGGCTCGATACTGCATCTGGGGGAACGGTGGTGATGGACAGGCGAGAAGTTGCCGGTCCCTCGCTCGATCGCGGCGTCGTCTTTCAGGGTCATGCCCTCATGCCCTGGCTTTCAGTGATGAGCAACATCGCATTCGCGGTCAAAAGCCGCTGGCCCGACTGGAACCGCATTCAGGCGCAGACGCACTGCCAGAAGTTCATTGACATGGTGGGCTTGACGGGCGCCGAGCACAAAAAACCCGCTCAGCTTTCAGGCGGAATGAAGCAGCGCGTGGGCATCGCGCGGGCGTTCGCCATCCAGCCCAAAATGCTGCTCCTCGACGAACCCTTCGGCGCCCTCGATGCATTGACCCGCGGCGTCATCCAAGACGAGCTTATCAAGATCTGCGCGGCGACACACCAGACGATTTTCATGATTACCCACGACGTGGACGAAGCGCTCCTGCTTGCCGACCGCATCCTGCTCATGTCGAATGGTCCGCGCGCGCACATCGCCGAAATCGTCGAGAACACGATCGCGCGGCCGCGCGACCGCGATACGATCCACAAGGATTCGCTGTACTACCAGATTCGCAATCACATGGTGGATTTTCTGGTGACCCGCTCGCGCAAATTTACTGAGAGCGACAAGAGCGGCTATGACCCGAAGCATCCGCCGGTTTTTACGCCGGGTCTCGGCACACGCACTCCGCCTCCGAAAATCAAGAGCGCGGAAGTCATTGTATTCGGTTGAACTTATAGAGGAGACAACCATGACCCGTTCCGAACTCACTGAAAAAATCCTTGCGACGAAACTCAAAAAGAAACTGACCTGGGCCATGCTCACCGACAAAGTGGGAAGGAGCAAAATCTGGTCAACCACTGCTTTGCTCGGACAAATGCCACTGTCGAAGGAAGAAGCCGAGCGAGTTGCAGGAGTGCTCGAGCTCAACGAAGAAGAAATCGCGCTCTTGCAAGTTGTGCCAAATCGCGGAACAGACAAAGTGGTTCCGGTGGATCCGACGATCTACCGCTTCTATGAATTGATTCAAGTCTATGGACAGACGTGGAAGGAGCTCATCCACGAAGAATTCGGCGACGGCATCATGAGCGCGATTGATTTCGATATGAGCTTGGAACGCCAGCCCGACCCCAAAGGCGACCGGGTCAAAATCGTCATGACCGGAAAGTTCTTGCAGTACAAAAAATACTAGGTTAGCGCCGTGTATTGCCCTTCCCCACAGGATGTGCTTGGGCGGGGATAAATTAAACGCCCATCACCCCCCTGCCCTCTGCTACGAGGGCAAAGGGAAGTTAATCAAACGTTTATCGAGGAACGCTCATGGCGTTTCGTCTTGGGATCTACATTTTCAAAGCGCTACTTGCGAATGAACCGCACATGGACAAGACCCCAACGCTAGCGGAGAAGGGCCGGCAAGCGCGAAGGAGGAACGTGCGTAACCAGCATCCTGGGCCGCGCTCCTACCCACGCGCGGCTCATTCCACCCCTTTCCACGCAACGCCTCATGCGCGGCTCCTGCCACCGGGTTGGCCGCGCAATTTTGCCCGGCTGCGGCACTATCCCTCCCCGTGGCCGGGTATTTTTTTGAGGTTGAGCCATGACTGACGGCCTGGTGCTCTCGCTGTTCCCCGGGATAGGTTTATTTGGACACGGCCTTCGAGGAGGAGGGCTTATGCATCGTGCGCGGCCCGGACCTCGCCTGGGGCGGGGACATCCGAAGGTTTCGGTGCCAGCCGAAACTGCAGCTTGAAGCCGTGCAGGCGGGGCTCGGGCGTCCCGAGGCCACTCGCGCCGCGCTCCTTCCGATCACAAAATCGGCAGCCTGGTGGGATCTGCCCCAGGATGAGCGGCGCGCGATCTTCGAGGAGCGGTCTCACCACATCTCGGAGTCCCTCAAGTATCTCCCCGCGATCGCACGGCGGCTTTACCACGCGCGCGAGCTCGGCGGGCCGTTCGATTTCCTCACATGGTTCGAGTTCGCGCCCGAGCACGCAGGCCTCTTCGATGAGCTGGTCGCAATGCTGCGCGGAACGGAGGAGTGGCGTTACGTCGAGCGCGAGGTGGGGATATTCGTCTCAGCCGCACGATAGAGCTGGTGAGCCGGTAGAAAACGCCCCACGGCGCAGCAAGACCATGCTGCAATGCACTATAACAATGCCTGATGGCCGCGATCCCAGACTAACCCTAGATCCAATGAAACTACATTACTAACTAATATTGTGAGAGATATTGCAGTTATAAAAGCGCTGGCACCGGTTTTGCCCACCTTTGTATATCGTTGCAAGGGTGCGCGAGAAGTCGGCAAAATACCGCCAGTGAGAGCTGGTGCGACCGCTGGGTGACCGGCCCCAGGGATCGACCCCCCCAGCACCGGCGCCTCGGCCGCACCACCTGTCACTGGCGTTAGATCGGAGGAGCGATTATGAACTGGTTAGCGTTAATGTTCGGCGGTGATGCGGGCTGGCAAGGGTTCGGGCAGGTCGCCCGTATTACCGGAACCGTGGTGGGACTCGCGCTCCTCACGGGGTTGTTTCAACTTCTTCCTAAAGGCGACACCGCGATGCAAGTCTATGAACCGATGCAGCAGGCCACCGCGGTATTTTGCTCGGCCAGCGCACCGGATCGACGGGCGCTGCGGCGGATCGTTGAAGACGCCGTGAGACCGCACCGCCTCCGCATCGAGTGCGAGTCTTGAGCAAGCTACACTTTATAGGCGGTTTGCGAGAACTAATTTCTGAGATTAGATTTTTTAACTAGCGATGCCTACGATCGATCCGGGATTTCCTTCGGTCAGCAACGCTGCTGCTGCGTTTCCGTAACGCTGCCGAATCACCGCGCGCGCTTCGGCGAGCATAGGCGGACGATATTCGAGGCTATGTGCGTCGGTGGCGATTAGAGCCTGAGGCCACCGCCCGGATGCGCCAGTGTGAGCATGGCGGTGGTTTTTCGCTCGACGCCACGGTGCGCATCGAGGCCCGCGACCGTAAGGGGCTGGAAAGCCAGGGCCAAGGATGGCCCTGTTTGGCGCGCCGAGGATGCAAGTCTTCCCGCTGCGATGAAGGAGGGTGTCGTGTACGACGGGGTGGTGCTGCTCGGGGGCATCGTGGACGTCCTGGTCAGCAAGCCCGACCGGCCTCGCGCGTACGGCGAGAACAGCGAGCGGCTGCTAGCCACCTATGACTTGCTCCGCACCGGGCTCGCCAAGGAGGTGCTGGTGAGCAGCGGCGACGAAGGCCCCTTCGCCCGCGAGGCACACGTCTTGCCGCAACAGCTGATCGATTGGGGCATCGCTCCCGAGCGGGCGGTGATCGACGACCAGAGCCGCAACACGCGCGAAAACGCGATCGAGTCGGCACGGGTGGCGCGCGAGCGAGGCTGGAAGAGCATCTTGGTGGTGACGAGCGCCTACCACATGGAGCGCGCGCTCGGCTGCTTCAAGGCGGTGGGACTGGAGGTGGACGCGTTACCGGTTGACCCGCGCGGGTACGATCCCGCCCGGTTCTCGGGAAGCTGGCTTCCCCGGGTCGGGAACCTCGCGCAGAGCACGCACGCCCTGCACGAGATGGCGGGGAGGGTCATCTATCGGGTGCGCGGTTACGCCCAGTAGCCGCTCACGCCACATACCAGTCCATCGTTTCATCCAGTCCATCGGCGACCGAGTAGCCGGCGCTCGCTCAGCGAGCGCCGGACTATGGGTTTGATCAAGCGGGTAACCATCAGCTCACTTCGTCTCCTGGTCGAGATCCTCGGCCGGCACATACCCTCAGCCCTAATACACCCGTTTCCGGTCCCTGAGTCACCCCTACGCACCAGGCAATACCCTTTCCTGCCTCTAGACGGCCCACCCATCGGCCTCAATCGCCCGGGTGCGACATAATTCTTTCGCGCGACTGTCGCCTTCCCATGAGGTACCATCAAAGGGTGTGTAAAAAGGTGAAGGCGATGTACCCTTTCTGTAGTAACCAACAAAGAACGGGCTGGCAGGCCCGAGAGAAAGGAGCACACCGCCATGAGAGAGCAAAGCAC
>Ga0136622_10000098_pt1 | contig 30872 bp, 31 predicted proteins | sample AntDrymUQ4482106_2_FD_104803 | JGI IMG/M metagenome (GOLD analysis project Ga0136622, IMG submission 104803) | Polar desert sand microbial communities from Dry Valleys, Antarctica - metaG UQ448 (21.06) | ecosystem: Environmental > Terrestrial > Soil > Desert | place: Antarctica: Dry Valley...
CGCTCGCTGCGCGGCGACGTCAACCACACCGCCGAGCGCCGTGCCGCCGTGGCCCACGTCGCCTCCGGCGACGAGGGTTAGCGGCGCCTCCGGCGACGAGGGTTAGCGGCGCCTCCGGCGACGAGGGTTAGCGGCGCCTCCGGCGACCAGGGTTAGCGGCGCCTCCGGCGACCAGGGTTAGCGGCGCCTCCGGCGACGAGGGTCGGGTCGTCTCGGGCACGAGGTGGTGCTCTCGGCTCAGCCGGTGTCGAGGTCGAGCCCCACGGGGACCGTGGCGGGGGAGAGGATGCGGTCCACCAGACCGTACACAACCGCCTGCTCGGCGGTCATCCACCGGTCACGCTCCGTGTCCTGACGGATCCGCTCGATGTCCTGGCCGGTGTGGCGGGCGAGCACTTCACTGGCCACCTCGCGCTGGCGGAGGATCTCGGTGGCGTGTATCTCGATGTCGGTTGCCTGCCCCCCGATCCCGCTGACGTGAGGTTGGTGGATCAGCACCCGCCCGTGGGGGAGGATGGTGCGGCCCCCGGCGACGCCGCCGGCCAGGATCACCGCCGCCGCCGAGGCGGCCATCCCGATGCAGGTGGTGTGCACCGGGGGACGCACGTGCTGCATGGCGTCGTAGATGGCGAACATGGCGTCGCCCGAGCCACCGGGCGAGTTGATGTAGAGGGCGATCGGCTTGTCCGCGTCCTCGGACTCGAGATGGAGAAGCTGGGCGATGATCAGGTTGCCGATCTCGTCGTCTACCGGCCTCCCCAGGAACACCACCCGGTGCCCGAGCAGCCGGGAGTAGATGTCGTAGGCTCGCTCGCCTCGGGTGGTCTGCTCGACCACGGTCGGGATCAGCATGCGTCCCCTCCTCACCTTGTGCAACTGAACAGTTGCACAATATCAGTATTCGCAACTGCTAGGTTGCAGGTCATGCAACAGGACCAAGCCCCGCAGGTCGAGCGCAACATCGAGGTCGAAGCCGCACCCGAAGAGGTGTGGGAGCGGATCGCCGACGGGCGGCTCGCCGAGGAGTGGCTCGGGGTCGTCGTCGAGCCGCGCCGCGGGGGGACGGTCGCCGTACCGGGCGGCGACACCATGGGGGTGGTCGAGGATGTCGACCCCGGCCGGTCGATCACCTGGACCTGGCGCCAACCCGACGGTGATCCGTCCCAGGTGGTCATCGACGTCGAGGCGCGGCCCGACGGCGGGTCCCTGGTGACCGTCACCGAACGGCTGCTCGAATACGAGATCACCACCTACGCCCCGATCGTCCTTTCCATGGCGGCGTGACCGGCCCCGACCTGCTGTTCGCCGCCCTGGCCGATCCGACCAGGCGTAGCCTGTTCGAGCGTCTGGCTGCGGAGGGTCCCGCCTCCGCCACCGCCCTGGCCGCCCGGCTCCCGGTCTCCCGGCAGGCGGTGACCAGGCACCTCGGCGCCTTGGCCGAGGCTGGGCTGGTCACCCGGTCGACCGCGGGGCGCGAGGTCCGCTACACCGCGGTGAGCGGACCGCTGGCTGGGGTCACCGACTGGGTGGCCCGGGTCGACGCCGACTGGGAGGCGAGGCTGGAACGGCTCCGCAGGTCGCTGGGGTGATCGGTCGGCTGGCGGGCGCCGATCCCTGGGCGCCCGGCCCCGGTATCCTCCGCCATCCCATCCGTCCAGGAGCCTCCCCAGGTGCGTTGGTCCACGGCATACATCCCGACCCTGCGCCACGATCCGGCAGACGCCGAGGCCGCCAACCACCGTCTGCTGGTCAGGGCCGGGTTCATCCGCCAGCTCATGGCGGGCTCGTACTCGTTGCTCCCGCTGGGGATGAAGGTCGTCACCAAGATCGAGGCCATCATCCGCCAGGAGATGAACCGCATCGGCGGCCAGGAGTTCCTGCTCCCCGTGGTCCATCCATCCGAACCTTGGAAGCGCACCGGCCGCTACGACGACGTCGAGGGCATCCTGATCAAGTTCCGCGACCGTCGCGGCGCCGATCTGCTGCTGGCGATGACCCACGAGGAGATCTTCACGGTGCTCGCCGCCGAGATGCGCTCGTACCGCGACCTACCTCAGCTGTGGTACCACCTGCAGACGAAGTTCCGCGACGAGCCCAGACCCAAGGCCGGGCTGCTCCGGGTACGCGAGTTCACCATGAAGGACTCGTACTCGTTCGACATAGACCAGGCGGGGCTCGACCGCCAGTTCGACAACCACTTCGGGGCGTACAGCCGCATCTTCTCCCGATTCGGGCTCCCGGTGATCCCGGTCGAGGCCAGCTCGGGGTCGATGGGCGGGTCGGACTCGATCGAGTTCACCGTTCCATCGCCGGCGGGGGAGGACGACGTGGTGGTGTGCCCGACGGGGGATTACGCCGCCAACGTGGAGCGGGCCGTCTCCCGCCTCGACCCGGTCGCCGACCAGCAGGTTCTCGATGCCGTCGAGGACTTACCCACCCCCGGCATACGCACCATCGCCGCCCTGGCCGAGGCGTTCGACTTCGCCGCAGGTCCTCACCAGATCAAGACGCTCGTCTACATGGTGGACGGCGACCCGACCCTGGTGCTGCTGCGCGGTGATCACGAGCTGATGGTGCAGAAGCTGGTGGACGGGCTCGGGACCGCCAAGATCCGCCCGGCCGAGGAGGCCGAGATCCGGCCCCTGCTCGGCGCCGGCCCCGGCAGCCTGGGAGCGGTCGGTGTCGACGGGATCTCGGTGGTCGCCGATCCGGCACTGGAGGGCCGCACCGGGATGGTGACCGGAGCCAACCGGGACGACCACCACCTCCGCGGCGTCGATGTGGTCCGCGACATCGCCGTCGACCGCTGGCTCGACCTGCGCACCGTGCAGGTGGGCGAACCGTGCCTCCGGTGTGGGATGCCGCTCGAAGTGGTGCGGGTGATCGAGGTCGGCCACATCTTCAAGCTGGGGGCGTTCTACAGCGAGCCGCTCGAAGCGACGGTGCTCGACGAGGCCGGGGTGGAGCGGGCGATCCTGATGGGGTCGTACGGGATCGGGGTCGGCCGGAGCATGGCCGCCGTGGTCGAGAGCCACCACGACGACAAGGGCATCGCCTGGCCGGTGGCGGTTGCCCCGTACGAGGTGGTGGTGAGCATGGTCAAGATCGACGACGAGCCGTCTGCCGCCGTCGCCGATGACCTCTACCGGGAGCTCACCGCGGCCGGGATAGACGTCATCCTCGACGACCGCGACCTGCGGCCGGGGGTGAAGTTCACCGACGCCGAGCTCGTCGGGTTTCCGTTCCGGGTCACGGTCGGGCCCCGTGGGGTGGCCGCAGGCGAGGTGGAGCTGACCGAGCGGGCCACGGGCGAGACCGTCACCCTGGCCATCGACGGTGCCCCCGGTGCCGTGGCCGAGCGGGTCGAGAGCCTTCGGTGACCCGTCCCGGGCCGACCATCGATCCGGGGTTGGCTGGTATACTGGCCGCCAACTGAGATCGCCGCATCGAGGTGGGCCCGGGGCCCGCCTCGTTTGTTGATGCGGGCATGTCGGGGTTTGAGAACGCACCGAAGGACGGGAGTTGACGACGATGAGCGCCGAGCCGGCCCAGCGCCTGTGGGGCGTCATCGAGCCGTATCTCGCCGCCGAAGGTGTCGAGCTGGACGACCTCGAGGTCGTCGGTCGAGGGGGTGCCTCGCTGGTGCGGGTCACCGTCGATGCCGACGGTCCGGTGGACGTCGACACCATCGCCCGTCTGTCCCGGGGGGTCTCCCGGCTGCTCGACGAGGAAGACCCGGTGCCGGGCACCTACACCCTGGAGGTGTCCTCGCCGGGTCTGGAGCGCTCCCTGCGCCGCCCCCGCCATTTCGAGAAGGCGGTGGGCCGGCAGGTGCGGTTGAGGATGGCGCAGCCCGTCGACGGGGTGCAGCACATCAACGGGGTGCTGGTGGAGACGAGCCCCACCGGGTTCACGGTGGAGACCGAGGCCGGCCCGGTCACGGTCGCATACGACGAAGTGGCGTCGGCCCGCACGGTGTTCGTGTGGGAGAAGGCTCCCAAGCCCGGGGTACGGCGGTAGAGAGGAACGAGATGGACTACAACCTGCTGGATGCCCTGGAGCTGCTGGAGCGCGAGAAGGGCGTGCCCGCCGACACCATCCTCGACGCCCTGGCCAACGCCCTGGTTTCGGCATACAAGCGCACCCCCGGTGCCGCCGAGGAGGCGCGGGTGACCATCGACGCCGACACCGCCGAGATCATCGTCTACGGACAGGACCTCGACGAGGACGGCAACGTCGTCCGCGAATGGGAGGACACGCCCGCGGACTTCGGCCGCATCGCCGCCCAGACCGCCAAGCAGGTGATCCTGCAACGGCTGCGCGACGCCAAACGGGAGCAGGTGTACGAACTCTACGAGGGACGCGAGGGCGACCTGGTCACCGGCATCGTCCAGCAGTCGGATCACCGCTACGCCATCCTCGACCTCGGCAACGCCGAGGCGATCATGCCCTCCTCCGAGCGCATCCCCTACGAGAAGCTGGAGCGGGGCAACCGGGTCAAGGCCTATATCCTCGAGGTGCGGGGCGAGGGCAAGGGGCCCCAGATCGTGGTCAGCCGCAGCCATCCCGAGTTCATCCGCTCGCTGTTCGAGCTCGAGGTGCCCGAGCTGGTCGACGGCGACGTCGAGATCAAGGCGATCGCCCGCGAGGCCGGTCATCGCACCAAGATCGCCGTGGTGTCCAACGATCCCAACGTCGATCCGGTCGGCGCCTGCGTCGGCGCCAGGGGATCGAGGGTCCGCCAGGTGGTCAACGAGCTGCGCGGCGAGAAGGTTGACATCGTCGAATGGCGCCCCGAGGCGGCCGCATTCTTGGCCGAGGCGCTGTCGCCTGCCCGGGTGAAGGAGGTCCGGCTCGACGACGAGCTGCGGGTGGCGACGGTGATCGTGCCCGACCACCAGCTCTCGCTCGCCATCGGCAAGGAGGGCCAGAACGCCAGGCTCGCCGCCAGGCTCACCGGGTACAAGGTCGACATCCGCTCCGAGAGCCAGGATCTCGGTCTCGACCTGGCGGACGACGAGCCCGAGGAGCGACCCACGGTGGCTCCGGCGGTGGTGCCCCCCGATGCGGTGACCACCGATGCGGTGAGCGATGCGGCGGCCGAGTCCCCTGAGGCGCCGGTGTCGGACGCTCCCGAGGCTCCGGTCTTGGAGGCGGTGGAGGAGGGAGCCGCCGTGGGTGGCGCGGTATCGGTACCGACCGACGTCTCATCCGAGGAGACAGATGCTGCGGACAGGGAGAGCGAGGCGCCGTCGGCGGCGGTCGGCGAGGACGCCGACGAGGACGACCCGGCGGATTCCGATGGTGACTCCGACGACCCCGAGGTCGGCTCGGATGACTCGGATGACTCGGATGACGCGGCTGACTCGGATGACGCCGGGGACGGTTCCGATGACTCGGGTGACTCGGATGACTCGGACGACCCCGAGGACGGCGCCGCCGATGATTCCACCGACGGCGTCGAGGACGGCGTCGCCGACAACGACGAGGATGAACCCGTCGGGACCTGACGGTCCGGATGGCACAATGCCCCGAAAAGGGCCCTACCGGAGGTGACGGTTGGCGAAGCTACGGGTGTACGAGCTGGCACGAGAGCTTGGACAGGATTCCAAGGATGTGCTGGCGCGCGTCCACGAGCTGGGCATCGTGGCGAAGACCGCATCGTCGGGGCTCGACGATGACGCCATCACCCTTGTCAAGATGTCATACAACGACACCGCACCGGCGCCGGTGAGCGAGCCGGCCGCAAGCACGGTCCCGCTAGCCCCCGTCGCCGACCTCGGTGACGAGGACACGGCGGCACCCGAGTTCGTCACCACCGACGCCGAGCCGGAGACCGAACCGGCACCCGCTCCCGCTCCGACCCCGGAGGCGGAGCCCGAGGAAGAGAAGATCATCGCCGTCACCGAGGGTGTGACCGCAGCCGAGTTCGCCCGCCAGATCGGCGAGCGCACCGGCGAGGTGGTCAAGGCGCTGATGGTGATGGGGGAGATGGTCCCCGGTGGCGGCGCCATCCCCCTCTCCGCCCTGGAGCCGCTGGCTGCCCGCTTCGGCTACCAGGTGCTGGTCGACGAGGCGGAGCCGGTCGAGGAGGAGGAGGCGCGGGGTCCGCACACCGTCGACTACGTGGACGACCCCGCCAGCCTCAGGCCCCGCCCCCCTGTGGTCACCGTGATGGGCCACGTCGACCACGGCAAGACCAAGCTGCTCGACACCATCCGCAGCGCCAATGTCGTCGCCGGCGAGGCCGGTGGCATCACCCAGCACATCGGTGCCTACCAGGTCACCGCCACAGACGGTGAGACGATCACCTTCATCGACACTCCGGGCCACGAGGCGTTCACCGCGCTGCGCGCCAGGGGAGCCAACGTCACCGACATCGTCATCCTGGTCGTCGCCGCCGACGACGGGGTCATGCCACAGACGATCGAGGCGATCAACCACGCCAAGGCGGCCGAGGTGCCGATCGTGGTGGCCATCAACAAGATCGACCTCCCCGCAGCCGACCCGCACGGGGTGCGTGCCGGGCTCACCCAGCATGGGATCGTGGTGGAGGACCTGGGCGGCGACGTGGTCTCCGCCGAGGTGTCCGCCCTGGACGGGCTCGGGGTCGACGAGCTGCTGGAGATGGTCTCGCTGGTCGCCGAAGTGGCCGAGCTCAAGGCAAACCCGTCGGCTCCCGCCGTCGGCACCGTCATCGAGAGCCGGCTCGAGGTCGGTCGCGGGCCGGTGGCCACCGTCATCGTGCAGCGGGGCACCCTCAAGCCCGGCGACGCCATCGTCGCCGGCACCGTCCCCGGCAGGGTCCGCGCCCTGTTCGACGAGAACGGCGCCAAGCTGGCCAAGGCCGGTCCCAGCGCCCCGGCGGTGGTGATGGGGTGGGACGACGTCCCATCCGCCGGCGACATGTTCGAGGTGGTCAGGAACGAACGCACCGCCCGCAAGTTGGCCGAGGACCGGGTGTACGAGCTGCGGATCCATGATCTGGTCGTCCCCACCGCCACCGAGCGGTTGGGTCAGCTGCTGGAGCAGCTCCGCACCCAGGACGACGCCGAGCTGCGCATCGTGGTGAAGGCGGATGCTCACGGCTCGCTCGAAGCGATCAGGGACGCCGTCGCCAAGATCAAGCGGGCGGACGCCTCGGTTCACATCATCCATGGCGGGGTGGGCGGCATCACCGAGAACGACGTCTCCCTGGCCGAGGCTTCCGAGGCGGTCATCTACGGGTTCAACACCCGCCCCGACGCCGGGGCCCGCAACGCCGCCAAGGAGCGGGGGATCGACATCCGCGGCTTCCCCATCATCTACGAGCTGCTCGAGGACGTCGAGTCGCTGCTGGTGGGTGAGCTCGCCCCCGAGAAGGTCGAGACCTTCCTGGGGTCGGCCGAGGTCAGGGCGACGTTCCGGTCCCCGCGCTTTGGCACCATCGCCGGCTCGTACGTCACCGACGGCACGATCAACCGCAACGCCAGGGCCCGCCTGGTGCGCGACGGCGTGGTGGTGTACGACGGGCGCATCACCTCGCTGCGCCGGTTCAAGGACGACGTGGCCACGGTCAACACCGGCTTCGAATGCGGCATCGGTCTCGAGAACTTCCGCGACATCAAGGAAGGTGACTTCGTCGAGTCGTACGAGGTCAGGCAAGTGGCCCGTACCTGAGCCCGGTCGGACGATGCACGCCATCGCGCTCCGTGTCGAGCTCCGCATCAGGGGGGCACGGTCGCTCAAGGAGAAACGGCACACCGTGAAGTCGGTCACCTCCCAGCTCGCCACGACCTTCGGCGTCGCCGTGGCCGAGGTCGACGACCAGGACAAATGGCAGAAAGCGACGCTGGGAATTGCCGCCGTCTCCGGTGAGGCGGGACATCTCACCCGGGTGGTGCACTCGGTGGAGCGGTGGCTCGACCTACGCGACGACATCGAGGTGCTGGCAATCGACCGCACCCCGATGGAGAGGGTCACGTGAAGCAGCCCCGCTCATCACGGATGCGCAAGGTCGACGAGCTGCTGCGCGAGGTCATCGCCGAGGAGGTGGCCAGGCTCAAGGATCCCAGGATCGGGTTCGTCACCGTCACCGGGGTCGACACCTCGCCGGATCTGCGCCGGGCCACCGTGTACTACACGGTGATGGGGACCGAGGATGAGCAGCGGGAGACGGCCGAGGCGCTGGATCACGCCGCCCCCCATCTTCAGGGCCAGGTGGGCGGTCAGGTCCGTATGAAGTACACCCCGATCCTCACGTTCACCCCGGACGAGGCGGTGGAGCGGGGCCTGCGAATGTCGCAGCTCCTGCACCAGCTCGAGCAGGAGCCTCCCGTGGTGATCGACCAACCGATCGAGGAGCCGTCGTGAGCCAGGGGATCGAGGCGGTCGCCGAGGCACTGGCCGGGGCCAGGACCATCGTCGCCGTCGGCCACGTCGGGCCGGACGGCGACGCCCTCGGCTCGATGATCGGCATCGCCCGTAGCGCCACGCTCTCCGGCAGGCAGGCATGGTGCACGTTCGGGGAGCCGTTCGTCATGCCCCACACCCTTCGCTTCCTCGACACCGAGGGCCTGGTCCCGGTCAGCCAGGTGCCGGAGACGTTCGATCTGCTGGTGGTTCTGGACTGCGCCGAGCGGAGCCGGCTGGGGAGCGCCGCTCCCATCGCCGAGCGGGCGGGGGCGGTCGCCGTCATCGACCACCATGTCACCCACGAGGCGTTCGGCGACGTCTCCTGGATCGATCCCCATGCCGGGGCAACGGCCGAGCTGGTCGCCAGGGTGCTGGCCCACCTCGGCTGGCCGATCGACCGCGGGGTCGCCGAGGCGCTCTACGCCGGGATCGTCACCGACACCGGCCGGTTCCAGTACTCATCGACCAGCCCCGGTGTGCACCGGATCGCCGCCTACCTGCTCGAGGCCGGGGTGGCTCCCGATCGCATCGGCCAGCACCTGTTCGCCGAGGTTCCCTTCGGCTACCTCGGGCTTGCCGCCGCCGTGCTGGGGAGGACCGTCCTCGAGCCGGAGCGGTCGCTGGTTTGGTCCAGCCTCACCGCCGCCGACCTCGCCGCCGCCGAGATCTCCTACGAGCAGGCGGACGGGCTGATCGACCTGATCAGGATCGCCGAGGAGGCCGGGGTCGCCCTGCTCCTGCGCCAGCTCGACGGGGCCAACACCAAGGGCAGCCTGCGCTCCCGGGGCGAGGTCGACGTGGCGGCGGTGGCCTCCAAGCTGGGCGGTGGCGGCCACCACAACGCCTCGGGGTTCACCGTGCCCGGGAGCATCGAGCAGGCCATCGAGCTGGTGCGCGAGGCGATGCGGTGAGCCGCATCGACGGGTTTCTGCTGGTCGACAAGCCGAAGAGGTGGACGTCGCACGATGTCGTGGCCAAGGTGCGCGGCATCGCCGGTCAGAAGAAGGTGGGGCACGCCGGGACGCTCGACCCGATGGCAACCGGTCTGCTGGTGCTGGCTCTGGGGCGGGCCACCCGCCTGCTCCGCTTCGTACAGGAGGCGCCCAAGGAGTACGTTGCCACCGCCCGGTTCGGGGTGGCCACCGACACCCTCGACGCAGACGGGGCCGTCCTCTCCCGGGAGCCGATGGCGGTGACCGAGAACGATGTGAACGCCGTGCTCGGCCGCTTCACCGGTCGCATCCTCCAGGTGCCGCCGATGGTGTCGGCGCGCCGGGTGGGCGGACGCAGGCTCTACGCCATGGCGCGCCAGGGCATCGAGGTGGAGCGCGAGGCGCGTCCGGTGACCGTCCACGACATCGAGGTGATCGACTTCGCCCCCTGCGACTACCCGGAGGTCACCCTCCGGGTCCGCTGTTCCACCGGGACCTACGTCCGTACCCTGGCCGACGATCTGGCCGGGGCGCTTGGCGGGCGGGCCCACCTCACCTCCCTGCGGCGCACCGGCAACGGCGGCCATCGGGTCGGCTCGGCGCACACCGTCGACGCCCTCACCCTGGCCGCCGACGAGGAGCGGCTGACCGATCTGGTGCTGTCCCCCGCAGACGGCCTACCCGATCTCCCCGCGGTCATCGTCGATCCGGACACCGCAGAGGGGGTGAGGCATGGCGTCCCCTTCGCCAGCCGCGCCCTCGGCGACGGTGCCCCCGGCGACGGTGTCGTCCGTCTCACCGACGGCGCCGGCGGGCTGCTCGCCGTCTACACCATCGACGGGGTGAGGGCCATGCCCGAGGTGGTGCTGTCGTGAAGGTGGTGGAGGGCCCGTACCGGTCGTGGCCTGCGCCGGAGCGGCGGGCGGCGGTGACGGTCGGGGTCTACGACGGGGTCCACCGTGGCCACCGGGCGGTGATCGTCTCCCTCGGCGAGGTCGCCGCCGGGATGGGCCTAGCCCTCACCGTGGTCACCTTCCGGAACCACCCGGCCACCCTGCTGGCTCCCGACCGGGTCCCGGCCAGGCTCACCACGCTCGACCAGCAGCTCGACCAGTTCGAGGAGCTGGGGGTGGATCAGGTGGCGGTGCTCGACTTCGACGACGAACTGCGCCAGCTCTCCTCCGCAGCCTTCGTCACCGAGGTGCTGGTCGACGCCCTCGACTGCGCCTTGGTGTCGGTCGGGGAGGACTTCCGCTTCGGGTTCGGCCAGGAGGGCGACGTCGACCTGCTCACCCGGCTGGGCGCCGCCCATGGGTTCACCGTGGCCCCGGTGGCGCTGGTGGGCGATGCCGGGGGGGCGTTCCGCGCCTCGGACGTCCGAACCGCCCTGGCGGAAGGCGATCTGGGAACCGCAGGGCACATCCTGGGGAGGCGGTTCATGGTCAGGGGCACGGTGGTGCGCGGCGACGGTCGGGGCCGGTCGATCGGCTATCCCACCGCCAACCTGGTGCTGGCCCCCGGCCAGGCGGTCCCCCGGCGGGGCGTGTATGCGGTGTGGGTCGGGCTCGGCGACGGCACCGCGGCCGGGGTGGCCAACATCGGGGTGCGGCCGACGTTCGGCGCAACCGCCGAGGTGCTCGAGGTCCACCTGCTCGACGCCGACATCGACCTGTACGACCGGGTGGTGGAGGTGGAGTTCGTCTCCCGCATCCGGGAGGAGCGACGGTTCGACGGGATCGACGCGCTGGTGGCCCAGATCGGCCGCGACGCCGAGGAGGCGGCCCGGCTTCTGGCGGCCGAGGCGGGATCGCTTCCGTGACCCGTTCCCGGGTCGCCTCCGGCTCGCCGTACGAGACCCGGTACGGGTTCAGTCGGGCGGTCCGAGTGGGCGACCGGGTGTTGGTGGCCGGCACCGCCCCGGTTCCGGCGCCGGGTGGGGAGGTGGCCGCAACCGCCTACGACCAGATGCTCCGCTGCGGCGAGATCGCCGTCGCCGCCATGGCCGAGCTGGGCGCCCGCCCCGAGGACGTGGTTGGTACCAGGATGTTCATCGTGGAGGCCGCCGACGCCGACGGGGTGGGCCGGGCCCACGCCGAGCTGTTCGGCACCGCCTCCCCTGCCGCCACCATGGTCGTGGTGGCCGGTCTGCTCGACCCCACCTGGCTGGTCGAGGTCGAGATCGAGGCCCTGATCGAGCGCTGATACCGACCGCCGGGGGCCGGCTGGCCTGGGACCTGGAACACCTCCCTGGCCCCGAAGGCGCCCTTGCTGGGAGCCCCGTGGCCGAACTTCAGCGAATTGGTACTCGCCAGGGGTACGGCGAACCTTAGGTTCGGCAGAAGCCGCCAGAAGCCGCCGCCGTGGCTGAACTTCAGCGGATTACGTGTCGTGGCGACACGCAGGAACCTTAGGTTCGCAGAAGCCGCCGTTCGTCGGCCGGCTAGATGTCGACCGCGGTGCCGATCTCGACGACCCGCTCGGTGGGAAGCTTGAAGTAGGCGGCGGCGCTGCGGGCGTTGCGGTGCATGAACTGGAACACGCGCTCGGAGACCGTGCTCAGCCCGAACCCTGGGCGGCTCACCGTCGACTCCGTTCCCAGGAAGTAGGTGGTGTGGAGCGGGTCGAACCCCACCTCGGCGATGAGATGCCCCAGCTCCATCGGGACGTTCGGCTCCTCCATGAACCCGTACCTCAGGGTCACCTGGTAGAACCGGCTCCCCAGATGCACGACCTCTTCGCGCCGGGCGCGGGGGACCCGTGGGGTGGTCTCGATACGGACGGCGAGGAAGACCACCGACTCGTGGATCGCCTCGTTGTGGCGCAGGTTGGCCAGGAAGGCCGGCGGAACCCGACCCTTGATGGGGAACAGGTAGACCCCGGTGCCGTTGATCCGCCGCAGGTCGGTCTTGCGGGACAGGCTGGAGATCACGGCGGGAAGGGGCTGCTCGCCACGGCGGAGCATCCTGGCCACATGCGCCCTTCCCACCCTCCAGGTGCGCATCAGGGCGTAGAGCAGGGCGGCCAGCACCAGCGGGAACCAGCCGCCGGCCGGGATCTTGACCAGGTTGGCGGAGAGGAAAGTCAGGTCGACGAGGAGGAACCCGCTGATGATGACCCCCACCTTGGCCCGGCTCCAACCCCAGTGCTCCCTGGCGTACACCCCGATGAGGATGCTGGTGATGAACATGGTTGCGATGACAGCCACGCCGTAGGCGGCCGCCAGGTTGGCCGAGGTGCGGAACCCGAGGACCAGCCCGACGCAGGCGAGGAGCAGACCCCAGTTCACCGTGGGGACGTAGACCTGGCCGTGGGCCTCCTCGGAGGTGTGTCGGACATCCATGCGGGGGATGAAGTCGAGCTGGACCGCCTGGTGGGTGAGCGAGAACACCCCCGAGATCAACGCCTGGCTGGCGATGATGGTCGCCCCCGTCGCCAGCCCGATCAGCGGGTACAGCGCCCACCCAGGGGCGAGCAGGAAGAACGGGCTCCGCACCGCCTCGGGGTCGTTGAGCAGGAGGGCCGCCTGCCCGGCGTAGTTGAGCAGCAACGCCGGCATCACCACGGCGAACCAGCCCCGCTTGATCGGCCGGGCCCCGAAGTGCCCCATGTCGGCGTACAGCGCCTCACCGCCGGTCACCACCAGGAAGACCGAGCCGAGGGCGATGAAGGCTCTGGTGGTGTGATCGGCGATGAATTCGTAGGCGTACCACGGGTTGACCGCGGCGAGCACGCCCGGCTCGTCGAGAACCCGCATCAACCCGAGGACGGCGATCACCGCGAACCAGACCAGCATCACCGGGCCGAAGAGCCTGCCGACCACGTGGGTCCCGCGATGCTGGATCGAGAACAGCGCCACCAGGATGACCAGGGCGGCCGGCACCACGTACCTGGCCAGCGACGGCGCCGCCAACTCGACCCCCTCCACGGCGGAGAGCACGGAGATGGCCGGGGTGATCGCCCCTTCCCCGGAGAGCATGGCGGCGCCGAACAGCCCGAGCATCACCAGCCTCGCCCGACGCACCCGGTCCGGCGCCGTGGGGGCGACCAGGGCGGTGAGCGAGAGGATGCCCCCCTCGCCGTCGTTGTCGGCCCGCATCACCACCGAGACGTACTTGATGGCGATGATGAGTACCAGCGCCCAGAAGATCAGCGACAGCACCCCGAGCACACTGGCGTCTTGCACCGGGATGTTGTGCTCCTCGGTGAAGACCTCCCGGAAGGCGTACAGCGGGCTGGTGCCGATGTCGCCGTACACCACCCCGATGGCGCCGATGGTGAGCGGGAGCATGGCCCCCCGGGGGCCGTGGGTGGTTGGGGGAGGTACGGCTGCAGGGGGCGCTGCTGGCATGCGAAGTCGGAATCCTACTCGCCCCTCGGAGGGATGCATCGTCGGGGCGAGGTTGGCGGAACGGCCCTCTCCGGCTACACTTGCGGCTCGGACGTTCGTCCGCCGCACCTCCGCGTGATGGGTCTCACCGCCGCAGCGCGATGCTCGGGCCCATCGGTCGGAATGCCCCCTGTCGTGAAGGACACGCAGTTGAAAGAGAAGCAGACCATCATCGAATCGTTCGGTTCCCACCAGGCCGACACCGGATCCCCTGAGGTCCAGGTCGCCCTGCTGACCGAGCGCATCAACCACCTCACCGAGCATCTGCGGTCGAACCAGAAGGATCACCACAGCCGGCGAGGATTGCTGACGATGGTCGGCAAGCGGCGCCGTCTGCTCGGCTACCTGCGCAATCAGGACGTCGAGCGCTACCGCTCCCTCATCGCCAGGCTGGGCCTGCGCCGATAAGGGTGTCGAGGGTCGGACGGCTCGCCCGTCCCACCCGCACGGAGCCGTACCGACTCGGTCGGCGGCCCGAAGCAGAAGCAGGGGACACCCACCAGTTGTCAGTGGCGGGCGCTCTCGGATCCCCCGACCGGGAGCTCCCACCACTGCCAATTGGTCAGTGTCTCCTCCAACAACAGAGGAGAACACGCGTGGCAGAGACCACCGTTCGTGGCCGGATAGGCGACAAGGAAGTCGTCTTCTCGGCGGGCAAGCTCGCCCAACTCGCCGATGGGGCCGTCGTGGCCACCGTCGGCAACACCGAAGTGATCGTCACCGCAACGGCCAGCAGGTCGGTGCGCGAGGGACAGGACTTCTTCCCGCTCACCGTCGACGTCGAGGAGCGGATGTACTCCGTGGGTCGGATCCCCGGCTCGTTCTTCCGACGTGAGGGACGCGCCACCGAGAAGGCGACGCTCACCGCCCGCCTCATCGACCGGCCGCTCCGCCCGGCGTTCGCCGACGGTTACCGGTGCGAGACCCATGTCGTCGCCACCATCCTGGCGGCCGACCTGGTCAACCCCTACGACGTTCCGGCACTCAACGCGGCGTCTGCGGCCCTGACCGTCAGCGCCATCCCGTTCCTGGGTCCCATCGGCGCCGTCCGACTGTCGCTGCGTGACGGCGACTGGATCGCTTTCCCAACCTACGAGGAGATGGACGAGTCCGTCTTCGAGATCGTGGTTGCCGGGAGGCGCAACGAGGCCGGCGGTGTCGACATCGCCATGGTCGAGGCCGGTGCCACCGAGAACGGGTACCGGATGGTCCAGGACGGCGCCCCCGCCAGCGACGAGGAGACCGTGGCCCGGGGTCTCGAGGAGGCCAAGGACCACATCGCCGCCATCGTCGACCTCCAGCTCGAGCTGCGCCGACAGCTCGGCGAACCGGAGCCGGTGGAATGGCCCGTGGTCGAGGACTACTCGGCCGAGGTGTACGAGCGGGTCACCGCCATCGCCCGCCCCAGGCTGGAGGCGATGGGGACCATCTCGGACAAGACCCAGCGGCTGCTCACCGAGAAGCGGGTCGCCGACGAGGTGATGGCCGAGCTGGCGATCCCCGAGGACGACGCCGCCATGGCGGCCGCATCGAAGAGGGCCTTCCGGGCGGTGCAGAAGACCGTGATGCGGGACCGGGTGGTCCGTGACGGCATCAGGCTCGACGGCCGCGGCCTCACCGACGTCCGGGCGCTCACCATCGAGGTGGGGGTGCTCCCCGAGGTCCACGGGTCGGGTCTGTTCCAGCGGGGCGAGACCCAGGTGCTCAACGTCACCACGCTGGGCATGACCAAGATGGAGCAGATGCTCGACACCATCTCTGTCGAGGAAACCAAGCGCTACATGCACCACTACAACATGGCGCCGTTCGCCACCGGCGAGACCGGCTTCATGCGCGGCCCCAAGCGGCGTGAGATCGGGCACGGAGCCCTCGCCGAGCGAGCCTTGTTCCCGGTGATCCCACCGGTCGAGGACTTCCCATACGCCTTCCGCCTCGTGTCAGAGGTGCTGATGTCGAACGGGTCGTCCTCGATGGCATCGGTGTGCGGCTCGTCGCTGTCGCTGATGGACGCAGGTGTGCCCATCGCCGCTCCGGTGGCGGGCATCGCCATGGGGCTGATCGCCCACGACGGCCGGTTCGTCACGCTGACCGACATCCTCGGCGCCGAGGACGACCTAGGCGACATGGACTTCAAGGTGGCGGGGACTCGTGACATGATCACCGCGCTCCAACTCGACACCAAGATCGAGTCGCTGCCCGCCGACGTGCTCATCGAGGCGATGCACCAGGCCCGCGACGCCCGGCTGTTCATCCTCGACGCGATGACCGCGGTCATCGCCGAGCCTCGGGCCGAGCTCGCCCCCAACGCCCCCAAGATCGAGTCGATCGTGATCCCGAGGGACCGCATCGGCGAGGTCATCGGGCCCAAGGGCAAGGTCATCCGTGAGCTCGAGGAGGAGACCGGGGCCACCATCGAGATCGACGACGACGGCACGGTCCGGGTCGGCGCCGCCGACACCGCCTCGATGCAGCTCGCCAAGGAGCGCATCCTCGCCATCGGCTTCCCGCCGGAGGCGAACGTGGGCGAGATCTACCAGGGCGAGGTGGTGAACATCACCAAGTTCGGTGCGTTTGTCAACATCCTGCCGGGGCGTGACGGTTTGCTCCACATCTCCAAGATGGGTGGCGGCCGCCGCATCGCCGTGGTCGAGGATGTCCTCGCCCTCGGTGACAAGGTCCAGGTCGTGGTCCGCGAGATCGACGACAGGGGCAAGGTCAGCCTCGACCTCGCCGAAGGGGTCGAGCTCGAGATGAAGCCCGGCGCCAAGCCCCTCGAGGCCTCGGACAGCGGAGGCGGCTACGACGATCGCAGGCGCGACAGCGGTGGCCGTCGCGACGGTGGACGCGATCGCGGAGGTCGTGACAGCGGCCGGCGCGACCGTGACAGCAGGGGCGGTCAGGGCGGTGGCTCCGACAGCCGTTCGGACAGCAGGAGCGGTGAGAGCCGTTCCGGCAGCCCGACCTCGTCCGGGTCGCGCACCGTGGTCTCCTTCGAGGACGACTTCGAGAGCGGCTTCTAGGACCCGGTCCCGAACCGAGACGCGACTGGGCCCTCCCCATCGGGGAGGGCCCTTCGCTTTCTTGGTTGGGAGAACCCGCGGTCAGTCGTCGAGGATGAACGTCAGCTTCATGTCGACCCGGAAGTGCTTGATGGTGCCGTCGTCGGCAAGCTCGACCTTGTGCTCGGAGATCCACGCTCCCTTGATGCCGTCCACCGTCTTCTGCGCCTTGGCCAGACCCTTGCGGATGGCGTCCTCGAAGGATCCGGGGGAAGTCGATGTGATCTCGATCACCTTGGCAACAGACACGAAGCAGCTCCTTTCGGTGGGCTCTGTCAGGGCAGGCTACTCCAGGGGCCGGCCTCACGGGAAGAGGCTCCGCCGGTGGGTGGAGACTCGGCGGTTGGGGTTGGGGTCCCCAACCGCATCGCGATGAGGCGTCAGCCGAAGAGCCATGGGTACTGAGGCTCCGCCGGTGGGTGGAGACTCGGCGGTTGGGGTTGGGGTTGGGGTCCCCAACCGCATCGCGATGAGGCGTCAGCCGAAGAGCCATGAGTACAGCGAATCTCCTCTTGTGAATCGAACATATGTTCGATAGAGTGTGAAGCCCGGAGGAACAGGTGGCGAGAGATGCCAGCAACCAGCACGTTGACCATGGCACCGACCAGAGCGCCCGAACATGTCGCCGCCACCGACCTCACCCGATCGGATCGGGACGACACCGTCGCCATGCTCCGCCGCCTTCTTCCCGCCTCGCCGCCCCGGGAGACCGTCCCGTTAGTTCCCGTCCCCGGTCAGGTGGTCGGGCTGCACGGCCCCGCCGGAATGGGGCTGACCCGGTTGGGGCTGTCGATGGCGGCGGGGGCAGCCACCGAGGGCTCCGTGGCCTGCGTCGACGTGCGCGGCTGGCTGTGCCCCTCGGCCGCCTGGGAGGTGGGGATCGACCCGGACCGCCTGGTGGTGGTGCGCTGCGACGACCCGGTGACCTGGGCCCGGGTGGTGGCAGGGTTGCTCGACGGGATGGGCGCCGTATATGCCGAGGTTCCCCGCCAGGTGAAGGAGGCCCCGCTGCGCACCCTGGCCTCTGCGGTACGGAGCAAGGGGACCCCGCTGGTGCTCAACCCGCTGTCGGGGATGTTGCCGGGCGGGTTGGCCCAGCTCCGGCTGGAGGGACGCCGGATCAGCTGGGAGGGGACCGGGGCCGGGCACGGACGGCTGCTGCGCCGGCGGCTGGTGCTGGAGGCGTCGGGGAAGGCGGTCAAGGGGATGACCCGGATCATCGAGGTGGAGGACCATGGAGCGGACGCTCTTCGTGTGGTATCCCGACTGGGCACTGCGCCGGCCCGATACGCCGCCGGGTGAGCCGGCCCAAGCGATCGGAGCCGACCATCGGGTGGTTGCGGTCAACCCCGAGGCCGCCGCCGCCGGGGTGACCGTGGGGATGCGCCGCCGCCAGGCCGAGGCCATCTGCCCTGCGATCCGCTCCCTGGCGAGCGACCCGACCGCCGAGGCGGTCGGCTTCGAGCCGGTGGTGCGCGCCGTCGAGGGGTTGATCCCCCGGGTCGAGGTGGTGCAGCCGGGGATGCTGCTGGCTCCGGTCACCGGCGCCGTCCGCTACTTCGGTGACGAGTGGGTCCTGGTGGGGCGGGTGGTCGAGGCGATCGAAGCGGTGGCCGGGCCCGGCCACCGGATCGGGCTCGCCGCCGGGCCGTTCTCCGCCCGCTGCGCCGCCGAGATGGCGATGGGGGAGCCGCTGGTGGTCGAGGACGACCGCAGTTTCCTCCGCTCGCTCGACGTGGCCTCGCTTGGCCGGGAGGAGCTTGCCGCCACCTTTCGCTGGCTGGGGATCACCACCCTGGGACAGCTTGCCGATCTGCCCCGCCAGGCGATGGTCACTCGCTTCGGCGCCGATGGGTTGGATGCGCATCGGTTGGCCAGGGGTGAGGACCGCAGACCGCAACCCAGGGAGATCCCGGTCGATCTGGCGGTGGAGGAGCGGTTCGACCCGCCGCTCGACAACCTGGAGCAGGCCGCCTTCGTGGGGAGGGCTCTGGCCCACCGGCTTCTCACCGAGACCGGTCGCTGGGGATCGACCCCTTTCCGGGTGGTGGTCGAGGCGGAGTCTGCTGGCGGCGCCACCCGATCCCGCACCTGGCGCAACACCGATCCCTTCGACGAGGCGACGCTTGGCGACCGGATCCGCTGGCAGCTCGCCGCCTGGCTCGACGAGGCCCGGCTGCGCAGCGGGCCGGGGATCGGTGGCGGGGTGGTGCGACTGCGACTGGCCCCCGCCGACCTCTCCGACCGGGGCAGGCAGCTCGCCCTCCACGAGGACGCCAGGAGGGCGGCCGAGACCCATCGCACCCTGGTCCAGACCCAGGCGCTGGTCGGCCCCGACCGGGTGCTGGTCGCCCGTCCCCAGGGGGGACGCGACCCGGGGGACCGGGTCCAGTGGAGCCGGTGGGACGATCCTCCCCCCGCCCCCGCCGGCGATCCGGCGGCGCCATGGCCCGGGGCGGTCCCGACACCGTCCCCCGCCCTGGTCCCGGACGGGGCGGTTCCCCTCGAGGTGGAGTGGGACGGGGGGATGCCGGAACGGGTCCGGCTGGGGAGCCGGTGGGAGCCGGTGCTGTCGTGGGCGGGGCCGTGGCGTCGGCTGGGGCGGTGGTGGGACGGGCAGCCACCTGCCGACCGCTACCAGATCGTCACCTCGGCCGGGGCCTTCCTGTGCGAGGTCAGGGAAGGCGCCACCTGGCTGACCGGCATCTACGACTGACCGACGCAACTGCTGCACGGCCTGCCCGGCTCAGTGGTGACCCGGTGCTGGCGCCCGACCTGGCCCCTCGACCCGGGACCTGTTGGCATTGGTGGCGGTCGTCTCCGGGGATACCGAGCGTGCCCTGATCGCGGCGCAGGCCGGCTCGGGCCAGGTGCTGGTGACCAGCACCACCCTGGACCTCGTGCTGGGTGGAAGCCAAGTCCTCAGAGACGCCGGGATCCGCCGTCTGAAGGGTCTGGAGGACGATTGGCGGCTCTACGAGGTCGCCGGCTGAGCGCCGACCCGGCCGAACCGGACGGGTCTCGGCTCAACCGATGGCGTCTTCGGGCAACGCCGAGGCGACCGCATCCCGGACCCGGTTCTTGAGGGCGTTGATGTCGAGCACGGTGAGGTCGCGGGTGGGGATGGGCTGGTGGACGACGGCCCTGGCGAGGCTCGGGTAGATCAGCCTCGATCCGGGGGGCCAGGCCTGCCAGGTGCCGTGGATGGTGACCGGCACCACGGGGAGCTGGTTGGTGATGGCGATACGGAAGGCGCCCTTCTTGAACGGGGCCAGCTTCCCGTCGTCGCTCCTGGTGCCCTCGGGGAAGATGATCAGCGAATGGCCCCGGCGCTTGGCGGCGGCCACCCCCTCGTTGATCTCGGCGTGGGCGGCCGATTGGCTCTGCCGGTCGGTCTTGATGATCCCGATCCGGGTCATCGCCTGGGCCAGGACCGGGATCTGGTAGAGCTCCTTCTTGGCCAGGAACCGGATCGGCACCGGGGCGGTGAGCAGCATCACCGGGATGTCGAAGTTGGAGAGGTGGTTGGCGACGAACACGTACTGCCGGCTGGGATCGACGTGCTCCTGCCCTTCGATCTCGAGACGGAGCGGGGCGGTGCGGAGAAAGAGCCGGCTCCAGAAGCGGATGATCCTCTCGATCTGCGGGGCGTCCTTCTCGATGTACGAGATCACCAGCACGACCAGGGCGAACAGGAGGGTGGAGATCAGGAAGGGCCCCAGGAGCAGCACGGTGCGGACGCTGGGGAGGATGCGGCGGAGCATCGGACTAAGTTAGCCATACCGACCAGGGGGACCCGATGCGATCGCTCGCAGTGGCTCAGGCGCGGCGTTTCGCTCTCGCCGCCCAGGGTTTCGGCGTGCGGCGACCGGCCGGCCGGGTCGACGTTCGCCATTTTCGCCGGCTGTTCGACCGGATCGGGCTGCTCCAGCTCGACTCGGTCAACGTGCTTGCCAGGGCCCATTACCTGCCGGTGTTCGCCCGGCTGGGGCCGTACGACCGCGACGCCCTCGACCGGTTCACCACCGCCTCCGGCGAGGTCTTCGAGTACTGGGCGCACATGGCATCGCTGCTCCCCATCGACACCTATCCCCTGTACCGGCATGCCATGGCCGACGAGCCGGCGTGGGGGGTGGTGCAGCGGCTCGAGACACAGCATCCCGGCTACGTCGAGTCGGTGTACCGCCAGGTCGTCGACCGCGGCCCGCTGACGGTCTCCGATCTGGCCAACCCGGGCACCCGCACCGCCTCGTGGTGGGGGTGGGGCCCGGGCAAGATCGCTCTCGACCGGTTGTACATCACCGGCCGCATCGCCACCTACCGCGGCCCCAACTTCATCAAGATGTTCGATCTGCCGGCGCGGGTGATCCCACCGGCGCAGCTCGACGGGGAGATGGTCCCTGCCCATGTGGCCTACCGTCTCCAGCTGCTGCGGGCGGCACGGCACCACGGCATCGGCACCGTGGCCGACCTGGCCGACTACTACCGGATCAAGGTCCCGGTCGCCCGTCCCCTGCTCGCCCAGCTCGCCGCCTCGGGTGAGTTGGAGCAGGTCGAGGTCGCCGGCTGGAAGGGCCCGGTGTATCTGCATCCCGAGGCGGTGCCGCTCCGCCGGACGCGGGGGACGGCGCTGCTCAGCCCGTTCGACCCGCTGGTGTGGCACCGTGATCGCACCGAGCGGTTGTTCGACTTCTTCTACCGGATCGAGATCTACGTGCCGGAGCCGAAGCGGGTCCACGGCTACTACGTGCTCCCCTTCCTACTCGACGGCGACCTGGTGGCCAGGGTCGACCTGAAGGCGGATCGCCAGGGCTCCCGGCTTCTGGTGCGCGGGGCATACGCCGAGCCCGGCGTCGACCGGATGCACGTGGCACGCCAGCTGCGCTCCGAGCTGGAGACGATGGCCGGCTGGCTCGGGCTCGGCGAGGTCGAGATCGCCGATCGGGGCGACCTGGCGGAGCCCCTGCGGTTTTCTTAGGACCGAAACGCGTCATGCATGACGCGTTTCGGTCCTAAGAACGTGGGTGGCGCCCCGACCTCGCCGACCTCGCTACCCAGCGAGGGCCCGCCGTTCAGATGTCGAAGACGAAGACCCGGCCCAGGGTGAACGGGATCCGCACCGACGATCCCCGGTTCCAGTCGAGGAGCAGGAGATGCCCGGCCTCCTCGTTCTGGGTGATGAGGTAGACGCCGTCCCTGCTGAAGCCGATGACCCGGTCGGCGTCGACGAAGGTGCGGATGACCCTGTTGGAATGCAGGCGGGAGGTGGTCACCACCATCCGGCCGTCCTGGTGCGCCACCATGGCCACGGCCGCCCCGTCGGGGGTGAAGACGAAGCCGACGGTGCCGGAGGCCATGGTCTGCTGGTCGAGGAGGAACCGGGCGCTGGTCGGGATCTGATCGGGCCCGACCACCACCGCCGTGGTCAGGCCGAGGTCCCGCTCTCCGATCAGCATCACCTCGCCGACGAAACCGAGCTCCTCGTCGGTGTGACCGGCTGCGATCGCCGCCCGGTACGAGGCGATCCGGGGCTGGATCACCATCTCCCCGTTGGGGCCGACCGCGGTCGGCAACCCCGGGAACGATCGGTGGGGCCGCCCTTCGGCGTCGAGGAGGATGGCGATGTGGAGCAGCTCGCTGGTGGTGGCACCCTCATCGCTCTCCAGGTCGGGCACCTCCCACAGCCGCAGCGACGGCTCCACCAGGCGTGACAGCAGGAACCCCCAGTCCCCCCAGGCGACCAGCTCGGCGCGGCCGGGCGACGGTCCCAAGTCGACCAGATCGGTGATACCGCCGGTGGAGCGACCCTGCGCGGTGTACAGGTGGTAGGCGTCCGAGCCCGGCGCCCTACCCACGAAGGCGATCCGGCCTGGATCGGTGGGATGCCAGGCGGCACCCCCGATGTCGATGAAGGCCGGGGCCACCACCGGCGCCGACCCAACCCACAGCGTGTTGGCGCCCTCTTTGGTCACCGCCATCACCAGGGAGCGGGCCGCATCGAGCGCGGCGACGGCGCTGTTGGCCCCCCAGGTGATGCTGGTGCGCGGCTCGGAGGAGCGCAGATACCACGAGGCGACCGCGGTCCTGTCGCCGTCTGGCCGGAAGAGCACGGTGGGGCTGTGGTCGAGCCCGGGGATGAGAGCGGCAAGCGACGGAGCGTCCGGGGCGGAGGTGGTGGTGGGCGAGGCGTCGCCTGCCAGGCTGGGTGCGGTCTGGCTGGTGCGCTCCTGCTGCGCCTCCTGCTGGGGCGGGGCGGACTCGAAGATGCCGATGGCGGTGAAGACGGCGATGGCGGCGGCGACGGCGCCGAGCGGAATCCACCGCCGGTCCGGCGGGGCCGACGATCGGTGGCCGCCACCCGCTGCCTCGGGTGTGATGGGCGGCAGCGTCCGGATCGGGCCCGACGCCTCGTTCCCTTTCATGGGGCGATGGTACCGGGGTGAATCGGGTACGCCCCCGGCTATCGTGCCGCACTCGTTGAGAGGAGCTCCCGGTCCATGGTGGACTTCACCGATCGCGTCGCCATCGTCACCGGTGCCGGAGGCGGGCTTGGTCGGGAACATGCCCTGCTGCTCGCCTCGCTGGGCGCCGCCGTCATCGTCAACGACCTGGGCGGTGACGTCCACGGCACCGGGTCGGGCACCAGCGCCGCCGCCGCCGTGGTCGACGAGATCAGGGCCGCAGGCGGGGTTGCCGTCGCCGATCATGCCTCCGTCTCCGATCCGCAGGCGGCGGCATCGATCGTGGAACGGGCCCTCTCCGAGTTCGGCCGGATCGATGTGGTGATCAACAACGCCGGGATCCTGCGCGACAAGACCTTCGCCAACCTGGTGTGGCCCGACCTCGACGCGGTGCTCGATGTCCACCTGAAGGGCGCCTTCTACGTGACCAGGCCCGCCTTCGTCCAGATGAAGGAGCAGGGCTACGGACGGATCGTGGTGACGTCGAGCGCATCGGGGATCCTCGGCAACTTCGGCCAGACCAACTACGGCGCCGCCAAGCTGGGTCTGGTCGGGCTGATGAACGTCCTCAAGCTGGAGGGCGAGCGGTACGGGATCAACGTCAACGCGGTGGCGCCGATCGCCAGGACCAGGATGACGATGGAGTTGCTCGGCACCAGCACCGATCTGTTCGATCCGGCCCAGGTGTCGCCCGCCGTCGCCTATCTGGCCTCCGAGACGTGCACCCTCAGCGGCGAGATCTGGTCGGTGGGTGGCGGTTCGGTCAGCCGGTTCTTCATCGGCCTCACCCCCGGCTGGTTCCAACCCCCGGGCGACGGCCCGGTGACGGTCGACGAGGTCGCCGCCAACGTCGCCGCCATCCGGGACGAGGACGGATACACGGTCCCGCATTCCTCTGCTGACGAGTTCGCCAAGCTCGGGAAGCTGCTCGGTGGCTGAGGACGTTCCGTTCGGGCCCGGCGCCGACAAGGCGGCGTGGCGTGCCTGGGCCCATGGGAAGCGGGCTTCGCTCGACTGGCCGGATCTGTCGGAGGTCATCCGGGCGTCGCTGCGCACCTTCCCCCCGCTCCGCCACGCCAGCACGGTGCTCACCTATCTGCCCATGGAGCAGGAGATCGACCTCGAGCCGATGATCACCTCGGGGCTTCCGGTGCATTGGGTGTTCACCCGCACCCCCGACGAGGGGCCGCTGACCATCCATGAGCTGACCCATCCCCTGGAGTACAACCGGCTCGGTTTCCGGCAGCCCCGGGAGAGCGCCCCGTACGTCGACCCCCACCACGTCGACATCGTGCTTGTCCCCGGTCTCGCCTTCGACCTGTACGGCACCCGGCTGGGACGGGGGCTGGGATACTACGACGAGCTGCTCTCGCGGATGCGGGCGGGCACCGTGTTCGTCGGGGTGACGCCGGCGGCGCTGGTCGCCGACCGCCTCCCCTCCGACGACCATGACATCGCGGTCCACTGGCTCGCCTCGGACGACGGTGTGGTCGGGGTGGCCAAGTCGGCCGGCTAGCGCCCCCTCCCTCGGCGGGTGGTGGCGGTCAGGCCGCCTCCGACCGCCGGAGCTGGTCCTTGATCCGGGCCAGGATGGCGGCCATGCCCCGCAGCCGCAGCGGGCTCACCACCTCGTCGATCCCCATCCCCAGGTAGAAGGTGTCGGGGACGGCGAGGATCTCGTCGACCGTCGACCCGTTGAGGCCCTCGGCCAGGATGCCGGCGTATCCCCGCATGGTGGGGGATTCGCGGGGTACCTGGAACCAGAGGGTGACCCGTCCCTCGGGATCGACCTCGGTGGACACATAGAACGGGGTCTGGCACTCGTGGACCCGCTCCAGGTCGCCGTGCTCGATCAGCTCGGCCGGGGGGTCGGAGAGCCTGTCGGCATAGTCGACCATGGCGGCGATCTTGATCTGCTTGGGGCTGGAGGCGAACAGGTCCACCAGTCGCTCCATCCGTTCCGGAACCGCCACGCCGCCTCCTCTGTAAACACTATGGTGGTAGTGCTATTCACCCAAGAGGATAGGCGACAAGGAGCGCATCGATGGCACCCGTAGCTTCAGATCCAGCCGTTGCTTCCACCGGTTACGCCAATCCGGAGCGGTTGGTGACGACCGCCTGGCTGGCCGACCACCTCGGTGATCCGGGGCTGGTGGTGGTCGAATCCGACGAGGACGTGCTGTTGTACGAGACGGGGCACATCCCCGGTTCGGTCAAGATCGATTGGCACACCGACCTCCAGGATCAGATCATCCGCGACTACCTCGATGCCGCGTCCTTCGCCGCCCTGCTCTCGGAGAAGGGGATCTCACGGGACGACACCGTCGTCTTCTACGGCGACAACTTCAACTGGTGGGCCGCTTACGCCCTGTGGGTGTTCCGGCTGTTCGGGCACGAGGACGTCAGGCTGCTCGACGGCGGCCGCCAGAAATGGCAGGAGGATGGCAGGGAGCTGACCACCGACCCGGTGACCAGGACCGCCACCGCCTACCCCGTCGTGGAGCGGGTCGACGAGCCGATCCGTGCCTTCCGCGATGACGTCACCGAACACGTCGGGGAGGGCCGGCCCTTGGTCGACGTACGGTCGCCCGAGGAGTACCGGGGCGAGCTACTCCACATGCCCAACTACCCGCAGGAGGGTGCGCTGCGCGGCGGGCACATTCCCGGCGCCTCCAGCGTGCCCTGGAAGCGGGCCGCCAACGACGACGGTACCTTCCGCTCGCTGGCGGAGCTGCGGGCGATCTACCTCGACGAGCAGGGGCTGTCGCCGAGCGACGAGATCATCGCCTACTGCCGGATCGGCGAGCGGTCGTCGCACACCTGGTTCGTGCTCAGCCAGTTGCTCGGGTTCGATGACGTCCGTAACTACGACGGCTCGTGGACCGAGTGGGGCAACCTGGTTCGGGCCCCGATCGAGAAGCCGTAGCCGACGGTCCCTGCATCGATGGAGCTGCCCCCCGCCGTGGCGCGGTTCGTCGACGCCGCCGCTGCGGTCGGCATCGAGGTCAAGCCGGTGATCTACCCGGACGGCACCAAGTCGGCGGCCGATGCCGCCGCCGCAATCGGGTGCCCGGTGGGAGCGATCGTCAAGTCGCTGGTGTTCGTGGCGGACCATGGTCCGCTGCTGGTGCTGATGTCCGGCGACCACCGGGTCGATCCGGCCAAGCTAGCCCAGGCGGGCGGGACGACGGCGGTGCGCCGCGCCACCCTCGAGGAGGCTCGGGAATACACCGGATACGCCGCCGGAGGCACGCCGCCGGTCGGTCATCCCGAGCCGCTGCCCGTGCTCGCCGACACCACGCTGCGCCGCTACGACCCGGTGTGGGCGGCGGCGGGCACCCCGAGCTCGGTGTTCGCCGTCGGCTTGGAGCACCTGGTCTCCGCCGCGGGCGCCCGCTGGGTGGACGTCGCCGAACGCTAGCCGCCTGCCAAAGCGTGGCCCTTCTCCGGAGCGGCCAGCGAACTTCAGCGGATTACACACCGCCTCGACACGTAGGAACCTCAGGTTCAACTTCAGCGGATCGCGTGTCGTGGCGACACCCAGCAACCGTGCCGGCCCTCTCTCGCCCGAACTTCAGCGGATTGGTACTCGCCAGGGGTACGCAGAACCTTAGGTTCGCCGCAAACGGCGGCCGCTCGACCAACATCAGCGGATTACGTGTCGCCACGACACCCAGGAGCCTTAGGTTCAACTTGAGCGGATTACGTGTCGCCACGACACCCAGGAGCCTTAGGTTCGCCGCCAGCGGCCGCCGGGCGGGCCGCGGCTCGCACCGGCACCCGTTCGACACCGGCCACCTAGGCGCCGACGGGCACCACCGCCCCGGCGTCGATGCGGACCGTTACCGGTGCTCCGAGGAGGAGCGGGGCCGGGGCTGCGCCGACCAGCTCGACCCCGTCAACGGCAACGGTGGCGTCCCAGTGCCCTCCCCGGTACACGACCGCGGTCACCCGACCCGGCCCCTCGCCCTCGCCCTCGCCCTCGCCGTCGATCGACACCGCCGAGACGGGGATCAACACCGTCCCGGCCATCTCGGGGAGCAGCCCCGAGGCGACCAGCGCCGTGGGGTCGATCACGTTGGGGTGGCCGAGCAGCCGGGCGACAAACGCCGAGCCCGGGTCCTCCCAGAGTTGCTGCGGGGTCCCGACGGTCAACACCCGCCCGGTCCGCATGATCGCCACCCGGTCGGCCATGGCGAACGCCTCCTCCCGGTCGTGGGTGACGTAGACGGCGGTGACCCCAAGCGTGGTGAACAGCGTCCTGGTCTCGATGGCGAGCCGGTCGCGCAGCTCGCGGTCGAGCGACCCGAGCGGCTCGTCCAGCATCACCAGTCGCGGCGAGGGGGCCAGGGTGCGAGCCAGCGCCACCCGTTGCTGCTCGCCTCCGCTCAGGCCCTGAATGCGTCGGGCGGCGAATCCGGCGAGCCCCACCAGCGCCAGCATCTCGTCGACCCTGGCCCTGATGCGGGCCGGATCCCAGCCGTTCATCCGCAGCCCGAACCCGACGTTCTCGCCCACGGTGCGATGGGGGAACAGGGCGTAGTCCTGGAACATCAGCCCGAACCGGCGCCGGTGGGGCGGCGTGTCGGTGATGTCCTCGCCGTCCCACGACACGGTGCCCCGGTCCGGCCGGTCCAGCCCGGCGATGATCCGCAGCGCCGACGATTTGCCCGATCCGGATGGGCCCATCAGGGCGAGCACGGTCCCGGTGGGCACGTCGAGGTCGACGTCGACCAGGGCGTCGACATCGCCAAAGCGGATGGCCAGGTCGCGGCAGGTCAGGCTCAGAAGTCGCCACCACCCCCGGGCCGGAGCCGCTCGATGGCGAGGGCGGCGATGGTGGTCAACACCATCAGGATCACCGCCAGCGCCATCGCCCGGCCGAACAACACTGCGCCGGGGCGGGCCAGCAGCCGGAAGATGGCGATGGGCAACGTGGGGGTGTCGGGACGGGCGATGAAGCTGGTGGCCCCGAACTCGCCCAGCGAGACGGCGAAGGCGAACCCGGCGCCGACGGCAACCGCCCGACCGATCAGGGGGCCGTCGACCTCGAAGAAGACCCGCCGCGGGGAGGCGCCAAGCGTCGCCGCCGCCTCGCGTAGCCGCTGCTGGATCCGGCGCAGCACGGGGAGGGCGGTGCGCACCACGAACGGAATCGCCACCAGGGCGTGGGCGATCGGGATCAGCCAGGGCGAGGTGCGCAGGTCGACCGGGGTGTCGAGGGCCATGAGGAACCCGAAGCCGAGGGTGACCGCCGAGGTCCCCAGGGGTAGCATCACCAGCGTGTCCAGCCCCTGCCCGCCCCCGGTGCGGGAGGCGACGACCACGGCGGCGATGATCCCGATGACCACGGCGATCACCGTGGCGAGGATGGCGAAGCGGAGCGAGTTGCCGATGGCCTCCACCGGGGCGACGAACAGCCCCGAGTCGGTTGCCCTGGTGGCCAGCCCGGTGAAGTTGGTCACCCCGTAGCCGCCGTCGGTGCGCAGCGAGCGGGCCACCAGCATCCCCACCGGGAGCCCGATCAGGGTCGCCAGCACCGCCAGGTTGGCGCCGACCACCCACCACGCCCGGCCCCGGGGACGGGTGCGCTGGTCGGCGGGGGCGGTGGCCAGCTGGGTGGCCCGGCGCCGTTGGGTCCGCCCGTACAGCGCCAGGGCGACGGTCACCCCGACGAGCTGGATCACCGCCAGCGCCGCTGCCACGCCGAGGTCGAGCAGCGCCGTCGCCTGCCGCCAGATCTCCACCTCGAGGGTGGCGAGGCCGATCCCGCCGAGAATCAGGATGATCCCGAACGAGGTGAAGGTGAACAGGAACACGATCGACGCCGCCGAGGCGATGGCGGGGGCGAGCAGGGGGAGGGTGATCCGGGACAGGGTCGCCCACCGGCTCGCCCCCAACGTCTGCGCCGCCTCCTCGACCCTTCGGTCGAGCTGCTCCCATGCGGTGCCGACGGTGCGCACCACCACGGCGTAGTTGGCGAAGACGTGGGCGATGAGGATGGCGGGGACGGTGCGACGCAGATCGATCCCGAGCGGACCGCCGGGGCCGAGCAGGGCGAGGAAGGCGGTTCCGGTCACCACCGTCGGCAGGACGAAGGGGACCACGGTGGCCGCCAGCAGCGTTCGCCGCCCCGGGAATTGGTAACGGGCGAACACGTACGCCGCCGGGAGCCCGATGGCCAGGGTGAGGGCGGTCGAGGCCACCGCCTGCCACAGGGTGAACCACACGATCCCCACCAGCGACGGACGCTGCAGGGCGGTCAGCATCGGGCTGCCCCCGTCCCCGGCCTTGCCGGTGAGGGCGGTGACCATGACCGTGACCATGGGGTACACGAAGAAGTACCCGAGGAAGGCGATCGGGATGGCGGCGAGGGCCAGCCCCACGGGTCGGCGCATCACCGCAGCAGGTCCGTCCACTCCTGGATCCACCGCTCCCGATTGGCGTCGATCTCATCGGGTGCCACGGTGATCGGCTCGTCAACGGGGACGGCGTGCTCGACGAACACCTCGGGTAAGGGCGTCTCCTCGACCACGGGGAACACGAACATGTTGAGCGGGATGTCCTCCTGGAAGGCGGCGGAAAGCATGAAGTCGATCAGCTGCCGGGCCGCTTCCTCGTGCTCGGTGCCGCCCAGTATCCCGGCGAACTCGATCTGGCGGAAGCATCCCTGGGTCATCGACCCGGTGGGCGCCTCGTCGGGAGGGGTCTCGGCGAAGAACACCTCGGCCGGGGGAGAGCTGGCGTACGACACCACCAGGGGTCGGTCCCCGGTGTCGCTGGCGGCGGTGAAGGACCCGTAGTAGGCCTCCTCCCATCCGGAGGCGACCAGGACGTCGTTGGCGGCAAGCGCCTCCCAGTAGTTGTGCCACCCGTCGTCGCCCTCACCGAAAACGCCGATCGTCCCCAGCAGGAAGGCGAGCCCGGGCGACGACGTGGCCGGGTCCTCCACCACCAGCATCCCGCGGTAGCGGGGGTCGACGAGGTCGTCGAGCGTCTCCGGGGGCTCGACTCCGGCGGCAGCGAGCGCCGCTTTGTCGTAGTTGACGCAAACGTCGCCGTAGTCGACCGGGGTCACCCGGTGCTCGGCATCGAGCTGGAGCTGGTCCGGCACCGCATCGAGGGCGGGGGATTCGTAGGCGACGAACAGGTCCTCCTCCAGCGCCCTGGTAAGGAAGGTGTTGTCCACCCCGAACAGCACGTCGGCGATGGGGTTGTCCCTGGTGAGGATTGCTTGGTTGAGCATGGTGCCGGCATCCCCGCCCTTGAGCAGCTCGACCGTTATCCCGGTCTCCTCGGTGAAGGAGGCCAGTACGGCGTCCGATACCAGGAACGAGTCGTGGGTGAGGAGGGTGATGGAGACCGGGCCGGGGTCGGTGGTCGCGGTCGAGTCGTCGTCGCCTCCGCAGGCGGCGACGGCCAGGACCAGCACAAGGGCCCAGGCGAGCCGGCGGCGCGGCCTCATGAGCGGCGCCCCTCGTGGACCACCAGCACCGTCCCCGAAGCGAGGGAGACCGTGGCCTCGACACCGGTGAGCACGTTGCTGATCCCGCGGCTCGACCCGTGCTCGAGCAGGTCGCCGGACAGCACCCAACGCAGCCCGGTGGTGGCGACCCCTCCGGCAGACCCCCCGGCGGGA
>Ga0136622_10000099_pt1 | contig 30808 bp, 30 predicted proteins | sample AntDrymUQ4482106_2_FD_104803 | JGI IMG/M metagenome (GOLD analysis project Ga0136622, IMG submission 104803) | Polar desert sand microbial communities from Dry Valleys, Antarctica - metaG UQ448 (21.06) | ecosystem: Environmental > Terrestrial > Soil > Desert | place: Antarctica: Dry Valley...
CGGCGTCGCTGCCCTCGACGGCCGTGGCGAGCTCCTCGGTCGTGGCTCGCTCGAGATCGAGTACGACGCCCTCGGCGCCGACCTCCTCGAGATCGCGCACGTGATCGGGGTTGCGAACCAGGCCGACGGCTTCGACGCCCCGCTCGACCAGCATACGTTCGAGTAGCAGGGCGACCTGGCCGTGGCCACCGGCGACGACGACGCGCATGAGCACTCCTCTCGGCGTTCCCGTCACCTTGCCATGCGGACTCCCGGCTGGTGGCTCCCGGTAGCCTGCGGCCATGTCGGGAACCGTCGCGCTGGTCACGGACTCGACCGCCACACTGTCGCCGGATCGCTGCGCGGAGCGCGGCATCACCGTGGTCGCCTTGCAGGTTGCGATCGGGACTGAGCTGCTCGAGGAGGGCGTGGATGGCGGTGCCACCCCTGAGGCCGTCGCCGAGGCCCTTCGCCAACGCAATACGGTCAGCACCTCGCGCCCCAGCCCGGCCAGGATGCTCGAGGTCTACGAGAAGGCTGCCGCGGACGGGGCAACCGAGATCGTCTCTGTGCACCTGTCCGGTCAGATGAGCGGGACCTTCGAGTCAGCCCAGCTCGCGGCGGCAGAAGCCTCGGTCCCGGTGACGCCGGTCGACTCTCGACAGCTGGGTATGGCGACCGGCTTCAGCGTGCTGACCGCAGCCGACGTCCTCGACGCCGGCGGTTCGGCAGCGGAGGCCGCGTCGGCAGCGCGCGAACGAGCGGCAGCCACCACCACCTTGTTCTACGTCGACACGCTCGAGCACCTCCGCCGGGGCGGTCGGGTCGGCGCCGCAGCAGCGCTGGTCGGGTCCGCGCTCGCGGTCAAGCCGCTGCTCCAGGTCGAGGACGGCCGGATCAGTGCACTGGAGAAGGTGCGGACGTCGGCGAAGGCGCTGAGCCGGCTCGAGGAGCTCGCGGTCTCAGCGTGCGGCGACGCGGAGGCGCAGGTCGACATCGCAGTAGCGCACCTGGCAAGTGTCGAGCGAGCCGATGCCCTTGCGCAGAACCTGACCGGTCGGCTTGCCGCGCACCTGGGAGAGCGTGAGGTCGTGGTGTGCGAGGTGGGTGCGGTGATCGGAGCGCACGTCGGCCCGGGCATGGTCGCCGCGGTCGTGGCGCCGCGCCCGTGAGGGCGACGCCCGCGCGCCAGGTGGGCAAAGGGCCGGTTGGCGCGCACAGGAAGGCACCGACCCTAGGTTGTCCACAGGCAGCCGAGCTGGGGGTCGCGTCGAAGGACCGGCGTTCCTAGGTTCGGTCCATGCGCTCGCCCGTGGGCTCTCGCAGAGCCGCCAACGAACAGGTCGCCGAGGTCGCACGCCGACGGCTGGAGCTGCTGAGCGCCGAGCTCGCCGGCATCCGTGCGTCGATCCCGGGTGATGCGGTCCACCACGGAGCCGAGACGGCCGGCCCGACACCGACCGGTGCGAACCCTCGAGCCGATCGCCTCGCGGATCCGACCGGCGCGGTTGCATCGGAGGCAGGGGCCGGCGTGGGCAGGCATGCCCATCGCTCCCTCGGCGCAGCCGACCGGGCCGGTGGCTGGGTCCACGACCGGCTACCGCCTGCGATGCAGGGGCGCGTGGGTCTTACCTCGGTGCACGTCAGCGTCGTGGCGCTGCTCGTCGCGGGCGCCATGGCCATGGCGGCGTGGTGGGTGCTGCGCACGGACGGCCGCGAGGCCGTGGTTCCGACCGTGGCCCAGGCCTCGCCCGCCGCGACCTCCCTGGTCGAGCTCTCCGGCGAGCCGTCGGAGGAGGTCGCCGGCCCGGCGCCGGCCGGCGTGCCGACGGCACCCTCGAGCTCGACCGGCGGGAGGATCATCATCGACGTCGCCGGCAAGGTGCGTCGTCCCGGCATCGCCAGGCTGCCGGCCGGTTCACGAGTGGCTGATGCGCTCCGCTCGGCGGGAGGTCCCCGCAAGGGGGTGAACCTCACCTCGCTCAACCTCGCGCGTGTCCTCGTCGACGGCGAGCAGATCCTGGTCGGGGTGCCGGCACCCACCGGAGTCGCTCCTCCGGCCGCGTCGGCTCCAACCGCCTCGGCCTCAGGTCTTCCCGTCGGCCTGGTCAACATCAACACCGCCGACCAGATCGAGCTCGAGACGCTGCCGGGCATCGGTCCGGTGACAGCCCAGGCGATCCTGACCTGGCGCACCGACAACGGCGCGTTCGGCTCGGTCGACGAGCTGCTCGAGGTCTCCGGGATCGGGGACGCGACCCTGGCGGAGATGGCGCCCTACGTGACGATCTGAGCGACCCGCATGAGAGGCCGGCCGGACCTGCGGATGGTCCTGCTCGCGCTGGCGTCGTGGAGCGGGGGAGCGGCGGGGTTCCTGCTGCCCGTGTGGGTGACCGGCGGTGCCCTCGCGTTCGTCGCCGCCGTCGTCGGGTGGCGGTGGTGGACGCACCGTCCGGTGGTGGTGCTCCTCGCCTGCCTGTTGGCAGCGGGCGCGGTTGCCGGGTCCGCGCTGCTGCGGGCCGAGGCGAACCAGAGGAGCCCGCTGGCCGAGCTCGCGAGGGCCGGTGCGTATGTGAGCGTGAGGCTCGAGGTGACCGGCGACCCGCTCCTGCGCGAAGGGGACAACGGCCCCTTCGTGCTGGTTCGAGCGCGCGCGCTCCAGGTCACCGGACACGGCCGGACCTTTCTGACCCGGGTGCCTGTCTTGCTCATCGCGGGACCCGAGTGGGCCGACATCGAGATCGGCTCCGCGGCCTCCACATCGGGAAGTGCGTCGCCCCCCGAGCGCGACGACCTGACAGCTGTGATCTCGACACAGCGGGATCCGGTGGTCCTCGAGCAGCCGGGACGACTTCTGGGGGCGGCTGCACGGGTGCGCACAGGCATCCGCGCTGCCGTCGAACCGCTCGACGCCGAGGAGCGAAGCCTGATCCCGGCGCTCGTGGTGGGCGACGACCAGGCGATGCCGCCCGAGCTCGTGGAGGACTTCTCGACGTCGGGACTCACTCACCTCTCCGCGGTGTCGGGAACGAACCTGACCCTGGTCGTCGGCTTCCTGTTGATCCTTGCCCGATGGTGCGGGGTCCGCGCCAGGGGACTGCTCGTAGTCGGCGGTCTGGGGGTGGTCGGGTTCGTGCTCCTGGCTCGCACCGAGCCCAGCGTCGTACGTGCAGCCGCGATGGGGTCGGTGGCTCTGCTGGGGATGGGCTCGAACGGCAAGGAGAAGGGGACGCGTGCTCTCGGTGTCGCGGTCTTCTGCCTGCTTCTCCTCGACCCGTGGCTGTCGCTGTCGGTGGGGTTCGCGCTCTCGGCCCTGGCGACGGCTGGGATCTTGTTCCTCGCCCCTGGTTGGCGCGACGCACTGACTCGATGGACCCCCCGCTGGGTAGCCGAGGCCGTGTCGGTGCCGCTGGCCGCGCAGCTGGTGTGCACACCGGTGGTCGCCGCGATCTCCGACCAGGTGAGCCTGGTGGCCGTCGTAGCCAATCTGCTGGCCGCGCCGGCGGTCGGACCGGCAACCGTCCTGGGTCTCGTCGGCGGGCTGTTGATGCTCGTGACCGCCTCTGTCGGGTTGGCCTTCGGGTACGTCGCCGGCTGGTGCGGATGGTGGATCGTGGCGGTCGCGCAGCATGGCGCGAACCTGCCCGCCGCCGCGGTCGAGTGGACAGCGAGTGCTGGGTCGATCGCGGTGCTCTCGGCTCTCTGTCTTCTGTGCGTCAGGGTGCTGCCGCGAGTCTTGTCGAGTCGTCGCATGTCGCTGGGTCTGGCCGTGACCTGCACGCTGGTCCTGCTCCGCCCGCTGCCCTCACCGGGCTGGCCTCCGGACGGCTGGGTCATGGTCGCCTGCGACGTCGGACAGGGAGACGGGTTGGTGCTCAACTCCGGTGGAAGCACCGGTGTTGTCGTCGACGTCGGCCCCGACCCCGCGCTGATGGACAGGTGCCTGGACCGGCTCGGGGTGCGAGAGCTGCCGGTGGTGCTGCTCACCCATTTCCACGCCGATCACGTCGCCGGTCTGTCCGGTGCATTGTCGGGCAGGTCGGTGGGACGTCTCGACGTGGCGTCCCTGTCCGCACCGGCATCGGGCGCTGCCGGTGTGGCCAGCATCGCGAACGCCGCCGAGATCCCGGTCCGGGTGCCGGAGTACGGCGACGTATACCGGGTCGCCGACCTGACCTGGCAGGTGATCGCCCCGGCGGCGACACCGGTGCTGTCCGGATCCGACGACGGGTCCGACCCCAACAACGCCAGCGTGGCCGTGCTGGCCGTCGTGCGCGGTGTGCGGATCCTGCTCACGGGTGACATCGAGCCGCAGGCACAGCAGGCAGTGGACCGTACGACGGGCGCTCTCTCAGTTGACGTGCTCAAGGTGCCGCACCACGGCAGCCGCTACCAGGATGCGGACCTCCTTACCGGGCTCGGTGCCCGGGTCGCGGTGATCTCGGCAGGTGAAGACAACACCTACGGCCACCCGGCGCCCGAGACCGTTGAGCTGCTGGAGGACGCCGGGATGCTGGTGCGCCGCACCGACGAGTCCGGTGACGTCGCGATCGTCGTGCAAGGCGATGAGCTGCGCGCGGTCACGTCCGGCCAATAGGCGGACGGCAGCCCCTCCGCGCCGTAGCCTGACCAGGTGAGGATGCCGCGTCGTACCAAGTCCCGGCATGTCCTCACGACCCTGGTGCTGAGTGTGGTTCTGCTCCTGAGCCCGACGGGGGCCGCCGCGGCGCACGCGGCAGCCCAGCCTGCATCGGGCTCCTCGGTCTGGCTGCCGAGCTGGGTGATGGACGCCGCGGTGAGCACCGTCGCCGACAACAGCGACCTGTTCGGCACCACGTCGTTGTTCTGGTACGACGCCCGCAGCTGTTCCGCCATCGTCGGAAAGCCGGGAGCCGGGGATCCGCAAGTGCTCGACGCGCTGCGGTCGCGCGGACTGGCCGTGACCGCCTCGATCACGGGAAGCGGGCTCGGCCCGAATGCCGCGGTCGACTGCTTCTCCGATCCGACCAGGCGAGAGCAGCACGTCGACATGCTCGTAGACCTGGTCGGGTCTCTTGACTATGACGGCATCGATATCGACTACGAGAACCTCGCCCTCACCACACTGCCTGGGACAGCACGACGGGTGCGGCCGGCCTTCAGCGCCTTCGTGACCGATCTGTGCTCCCGGCTCCACAGCCTCGGCAAGTCGTGCGCGATCACCGTGATGCCGCGCACCAGCGACAGGCTCACCGTGTGGCGCGGCAAGCTGATTCCCGGCGTCTACGACTACCGCGTCATCGGAGCTCGAGCCACCCGGATGCGGGTGATGGCCTACGACCAGCACGCCAGCGGCACCTCGCCGGGACCTATCGCCGGGCTCCCGTGGGTGCGGCGGATCGCGTCCTACGTGTCGGCCACGACCGACGTGGGCAACACCGAGCTAGGCGTTCCGACCTACGGCCGGGACTGGACCGGCACGACCGCGCGCAGCCTCACCGGCCAAGGGGCGGTGCAGCTGGCAAAGGCGCATGGGGTGGTGCCGCGCTTCGACGCGACCCAGGGCGAGATGACCTTCACCTACCGCACCAGCGGAGAGCGGCACACGGTGTGGTTCAGCTCGCCGCGCGCGGTCGCGGCTCGTTATGCACTGGCCCGCAGCCGGGGGTTCGCCGGCGCCGCGTACTGGGCGGCAGGACTCCAGCAGGCGGGGACATGGGAGGCGGTACGACGGCGCTAGCCGTCGGCTCTCTGTCGGCGCCGTGTGGCAGGCTGAACCACCATGCCGAACCCGAAGCCGAGCGACGTCCTGGGGCGCGTCATCCTGGTGACCGGGCCGGAGGAGTTCCTCAACGAGCGGACTGTCAGAGCAGCGCGGCAGGCGGTGCGCGGCGCCGACCCCGAGGCGGAGCTGAGCGAGACCGCAGCCAACGAGCTGAGCATGGCCACGCTCGGTGAGCTCGCCGCTCCGTCGCTGTTCTCCACGATCAGGTGCGTGGTGGTGCGCGGGCTCGAGGACCTCCCCGACGACGCCCACCAGGGCCTGCTCGACTACTCCGCCGACCCGGTCGACGACGTCGGCCTGGTGCTGGCTCACTCCGGTGGCGTGAAGGGCAAGGGTCTGCTGGACAAGCTGCGCCGTCTCGACAGGGTCACCGAGGTGAAGTCGACCGCGTTGAGACCATCGGAGTTCGCGCGGTTCGTCACCTCGGAGGTCCGCTCCCACGGTGGACGGATTGCCGACGACGCGGCCGAAGCGCTCGTCGCGTCGGTCGGAGCGGACCTGCGCGCGCTCGCCGGTGCCGCACACCAGCTGACCAGTGACTTCCACGGTGAGCTGCTCACCGCCGACGTGGTCAAGCAGTACTTCGGTGGACGGGCGGAGGTGAAGTCCTTCGCGGTCGCGGACGCGGCGATCTACGGTCGCACGGCGAGTGCGCTGGAGGAGCTCCGGTGGGCGCTCGACAACGACACCCCGCCCGTGCTCGTGACCAGCGCGTTCGCCGGAGGTCTGCGCGGACTGGCGAGGTACAAGGCAGCCCCCCGGGGCCAGAAGGAGGCTGACCTTGCGCGCGAGGTTGGCGTGCCGCCGTGGAAGCTGCGCACCCTGCGGGAGCAGGTGAGGGGATGGGACGACCGAGGCCTGGTCACGGCGATCACCGCGGTGGCTCGCGCCGATGCGGAGATCAAGGGTGCGGCCAGCGATGCGGCCTATGCCTTGGAGCGGATGGTGCTCACGGTCGCCGACGCCCGCACCGGTCGGTGAGTATCGGTGGCTAGAGCGAGGCGACCTTCTTGGCGATGGCCGACTTCTTGTTCGCTGCCTGGTTCTTGTGGATGACGCCGGACGCGGCCGCCTTATCCAGCTTCCGGCTCGCGACCTGTGCGAGCTTCTGTGCCTCGACCTTGTCCCCCGCCTCGGCTGCCTCGCGGAACCTACGCACCGACGACTTCACCGACGACTTGACCGACTTGTTGCGCTCGTGCGCAGCGGCGTTCTGCCGGTTGCGCTTGATCTGGGACTTGATGTTCGCCACGTGAGAGGGCCTCGATCGTTGATTCGGTAAGGAGATTCGGTTCGTGTCGGGCGACGCGTGCGTGTGGCCGCGAGCACAGGCACTCACGGTACCAGCGGCTCTCTCGGCCCCCCAAATCCGTCGCAGTTAGGTCCAGCCGCGTCGGTGGGCCAACCACGACCATGCCGCCTCGGACCACCAGCGGTTGTGCACTCGGAGGTACGGCGAGGTGGGCGGCACGGGCCGGTCGCGGCACACGAGCATGAACCCGCACAGCGCGGCCAGCCACACGTCGATGTGCTCAGGGTCGACGTCCTTGGTGAGCGCTCGTCGGGCGACCAGCGCGTCTGCGTCCAGGCCATCTCCGTGTGCGGTCATCATCAGGTCCACGGCGTCGAGCCACACCGGCCCCAGGGCCGGCCAGTTCCAGTCGCACAGCAGCGCGGTCCCGTCACCCGCCATCACGAAGTTGTCATCGCGTGCGTCCGCGTGCACGAAGCCGACCCGGTCCTCGAGCGAGGGGAGCCGAGCCGCGAGCGTCGCTGCCTCGGCGAGGTGCGGCCAGTCGGGATCTTTGGCCCGCACGTGGTCCCACCCGGTCACCAGCGCTGGAATCTCCTCCGCGATCGGTGAGAGGCCGAAGCTTGGCGGCGCTGGCGTCAGCGCGTCGGCGATGACCTCGAGGCTGTCCAGGCAGGCGTCGAGCTGGGTCGCTCGCCAGGGGCGCCGTGGCTGGCTGCCCTCGACGCACTCGAAGCCGACCACGATCCAACGTTCGTCCTCGTGGGACCAGAGCAATCGCGGCACCGGGAGTCCGCCTGGAAGCAGCCGCAGGTTGTGCACCTCCTCGGCGTAGGCCTCCGCGAACTGCTTCTGCGCCTGTTTGTTGGCCGCCTTCACAAAGATCCGGGAACCGTCCTCGCCGGTGAGCCGGGAGGCGAAGCCGGGCGTGAACCCGCCGCCCTGGGACTCCGCACGCACCACCTGCGAGCCGAGCCGACCCTCGACGAACCGACGCACGGCAGGTGGCAGGTGCTGCCACTCGAGCCGCTGCGCGGTGCGTCCGTGCGGGATCTGCTCGACGCTGGACAGGTCCGAGACGGGGGCCATGCAGCCGCATTCTGTCAGCGTCTGCGTGGGACACTGGCCGCGACCGTCGTACACGCCTTCTCTCCCACGACACCACCGGAAGTAGTCAGTGCCCAAACTCGCCTCCACGGCACCACAGCCGGGTAGGACCGACCCTGCGATCATCCGGAACTTCTGCATCATCGCCCACATCGACCACGGCAAGTCCACGCTGGCCGACCGGATGCTGCAGCTGACCGGGGTGCTCGACGAGCGCACGGCGCGGGCGCAGTACCTGGACCGGATGGACATCGAGCGAGAGCGCGGCATCACGATCAAGAGCCAGGCGGTCCGGATGCCGTGGACGGTCACCAGCGGAGACGACATCGGGCGCCAGCACCTGCTGAACATGATCGACACTCCCGGGCACGTGGACTTCACCTACGAGGTCTCACGCTCGCTGGAGGCATGCGAGGCCGCCGTGCTGCTCGTAGACGCCGCCCAGGGGATCGAGGCGCAGACGTTGGCCAACCTCTACCTCGCACTCGGGGCCGACCTGCACGTCATCCCGGTGCTGAACAAGATCGACCTGCCGTCGGCGCAGCCGGAGAAGTACGCCGCCGAGCTCGCCGGGATCATCGGCTGCGACCCCTCCGAGGTGCTCCAGGTCTCGGCGAAGACCGGTGACGGCGTCGAGGCCCTGCTCAACGAGATCGTGCAGCACACGCCGCCACCGGTCGGCAGACCCGATGCCCCGCCGCGTGCACTGATCTTCGACTCGGTCTACGACACCTACCGCGGCGTGGTCACCTACGTCCGCGTCTTCGACGGCAAGCTCAGCCACCGAGACCGGATCAAGATGATGTCCACCGGCGCGACTCACGAGATGCTCGAGGTCGGCGTCATCTCACCGGAGCCGAAGAGGGCCGACCACCTCAGTGTGGGTGAGGTCGGCTACCTGATCACCGGCGTGAAGGAGGTCCGTCAGTCGAGGGTGGGCGACACGGTGACCTCGCAGTATCACGGCGCCACCGAGGCTCTCGGCGGGTACAAGCACCCCAACCCCATGGTGTTCGCGGGCCTCTACCCGATCGACGGCGACGACTACACGACGCTGCGTGACGCCTTGGACAAGCTTCAGCTCAATGATGCTGCGCTCGTCTACGAGCCGGAGACCTCAGGCGCTCTCGGCTTCGGGTTCCGGATGGGCTTCCTCGGCCTGCTGCACATGGAGATCGTGCGCGAACGCCTCGAGCGAGAGTTCAACCTCGACCTGATCTCGACCGCGCCGAACGTGGTCTACGACGTGACGTTGGAGGACGGCACCCAGCGCTCGGTCACCAACCCGAGCGAGTACCCGGTCGGGAAGATCGCCGAGGTGCACGAGCCCGTCGTCCGCGCCACCATCCTGTCCCCGAGTGACTACATCGGCGTGATCATGGAGCTGTGCCAGAGCAAGCGTGGCCAGCTGCAGGGGATGGACTATCTGTCGGCTGATCGCGTCGAGATGCGCTACACCCTCCCGCTGGCCGAGATCGTCTTCGACTTCTTCGACCAGCTGAAGTCACGCACCAAGGGCTACGCGTCGCTGGACTACGAGCCGACGGGCAACCAGGAGTCCGAGCTGGTGAAGGTCGACATCTTGTTGCAGGGGGAGACCGTCGACGCGTTCAGCGCGATCGTGCATCGTGACAATGCCTACTCCTACGGCGTCGCGCTGGCCGGCAAGTTGAAGGAGCTGATTCCGCGTCAGCAGTTCGAGGTCCCGATCCAAGCGGCAGTCGGCTCCCGCGTGATCGCCCGCGAGACGATCCGCGCGATGCGCAAGGACGTGCTTGCCAAGTGCTACGGCGGTGACATCACCCGCAAGCGCAAGCTGCTGGAGAAGCAGAAGGAAGGCAAGAAGCGGATGAAGATGGTCGGTCGCGTCGAGGTGCCGCAAGAGGCCTTCATCGCGGCGCTGTCCTCGGACTCCGTCCCGGGGGACAAGTCCAAGCGGTGAGCCTGCCGTTCGTCATTCCACCCGGTCTTCTCGCGTTCCAGGACCGGGACGAGACCTGGCCTCGGTGGCTCGCCGCCCTACCGCGTCTCGTGCTCGACATCGCCCACGAGTGGGAGCTGACGTTCGACGGCGCACCGATGCACGGCTACTGCGCGCTCGTAGTTCCGGTGCGTACGGCGGACGGTCGCCCAGCGGTCGTGAAGTTCGCCTGGCCGCACGACGAGGAGGAGCACGAGCACCTGGGCCTGCAGGCGTGCGCCGGCAACGGCATGGTTCGTTTGTACCGCGCCGACCCGAGGCGGCAGGTCATGTTGCTGGAGCGTCTGCATTCAAGGCAGGACCTGACGACGGTGCCGGCGCTCGAAGCGTGTGAGATCGTGGGCGGCCTTTATGGTCGGATTCACATCCCGGCCGTGCCGCAGCTCCGCACCCTCACCTCCTACATCCAGACCTGGAATGACGGGCTCCGCAACCTGCGGGGCGACGTACCGATGCCGCGGCGGCTCGTCGAGCAGGCCGTCTTGCTGGCCGACGACTTCGTCGCCGATCCGGCGAGCACCGGCGTGATGATCCACGGCGACCTGCACTACGAGAACGTGCTCGCCGGTGACCGTGAGCCCTGGCTGGTGATCGACCCGAAGCCCATGTCGGGAGACCCGCACTACGAGGTGGCGCCCGTGCTGTGGAACCGGTGGGACGAGGTGGTCGCCTCCGGCAGCGCCCGTGACGCCGTACGCCGCCGCTTCCACACCGTGGTGGACGCGGCGGACCTCGACGAGGATCGGGCGCGCAACTGGGTGGTGGTGCGCGAGATCCACAATGCGCTGTGGGCCATCGAGGACGCCGACCGCGCTCACCGAGCCCTGGACACCGACGACCGGGAGGGGATCACCCGGGCGGTCACCATCGCCAAGGCGGTGCAGGACTGAGGACTGGTCACGGTAGTGGTCTCGACAAGCTCCCTTCGAGACGGGCTCGTCCCTCGACCTCCTCAGGACAGGCGACTACCCGATACGTGCGGTTGGCTACCCACGGGTTCGGGGTCACCACTAGGTTGTCTGCAACCAATAGCCTCGGCCCCTGAGTGAACCCTGTGGCCGGGGGAGAACGAGGAGAACGATGTCCCAGAGCACCGCAACACCGGCCTCGATCGAGAACCGGGCGCCTAACGTCGGCCGCCAGTTCTTCGACCGCGTGAAGGACAGTCCCGGGCGCGAGGCGTACCGCTTCCCCCGCGGCGGCGACTGGGAGTCGGTGACCTGGCAGGAGACCGGTGACCGGGTGACGAAGCTTGCCGCTGGTCTGGTGGCACTGGGCGTCGAGCCCGAGCAGCGCGTCGGGATCGCCTCGACCACCCGCTTCGAGTGGATCCTCGCCGACCTCGCCGTGATGTGCGCCGGAGCAGCCACCACGACCGTCTACCCCTCCACGCACACCGAGGACGTCAGCTACATCCTGGCCGACTCCGAGTGCCGGGTGGTCTTCGCCGAGGACGACGAGCAGGTCGAGAAGCTAGTCAGCAGCAGGTCCGAGCTGCCGCACCTCTCCAAGGTGGTGACCTTCGAGGACGGCGCCAAGTCCGACGACGACTGGGTGATCACCCTCGCCGACCTCGAGAAGCTGGGTGCAGATCTGCTCGCCGAGAAGCCGAGCGTCGTCGAGGAGCGCGTCGACGGCACCTCACCGGACGACCTCGCGACGCTGATCTACACCTCGGGCACGACCGGGCGCCCCAAGGGGGTGCGCCTGCGCCACTCGTCGTGGACCTACGAGGGAGCCGCGATCCAGGACCAGCAGATCCTCTCTGAGGACGACCTCCAGTTCCTCTGGCTGCCGATGGCGCACTCGTTCGGCAAGGTGCTGCTCTCCACGCAGCTGGCCATCGGCTTCGCGACCGCCGTCGACGGGCGGGTGGACAAGATCATCGAGAACCTCGGCGTCGTACGCCCCACGTTCATGGGAGCAGCCCCGAGGATCTTCGAGAAGGCACACGGCCGGATCGTCACGATGCAGCAGGCCGAGGGCGGCATCAAGGAGAAGCTGTTCAACCGAGCCTTCGCGGTTGGCCTGCAGGTCGATCAGCTGAAGCGGGAGGGCAAGCCCGTCCCGTTCCTGCTGGCCAAGCAGCATGGCCTCTTCGACAAGCTCGTGTTCAGCAAGATCCGCGAGCGGTTCGGCGGACGGGTCCGCTTCTTCATCTCCGGCGCTGCCGCCCTGAACAAGGACGTTGCCGAGTGGTTCCACGCAGCCGGCATCTTGATCCTCGAGGGCTACGGACTTACGGAGACCTCGGCCGGCTCGTGCGTCAACCGTCCCGAGGACTACCGGTTCGGCACGGTCGGCAAGGGGTTCACGGGAAGCGAGATCAAGATCGCGCAGGACGGCGAGGTGCTGATCAAGGGGCCCGGCGTGATGGACGGTTACCACAACATGCCCGAGCAGACCTCAGAGGCACTCTCGGACGGCTGGCTGCACACGGGGGACATCGGTGAGATCGACTCCGACGGGTTCCTCAAGATCACCGACCGCAAGAAGGACCTCTTCAAGACCTCTGGCGGGAAGTACATCGCGCCGTCGTCGATCGAGTCGCGCTTCAAGGCGATCTGCCCCTACGCGAGCCAGTTCCTCGTGCATGGCAACGACCGCAACTTCTGTGTCGCCCTCGTGACCCTCGACCCCGACGCGATGACCGAGTGGGCCGCTCGCAACAACATGGCCGGCAAGTCGTATCAGGACATCGTCGACTCGCAGAAGGTCAAGGACATGGTGGGGGAGTACGTCGAGCAGCTCAACGCGAAGCTGAACCGATGGGAGACCATCAAGAAGTGGATCCTCCTCGACCACGACCTCACCGTCGAGTCCGGCGAGCTCACCCCGTCGATGAAGGTCAAGCGCAAGGTCGTCGAGGAGAACTACCAGAACGAGATCGACGCGCTCTACGCCTAGGCAACGAACCTAGACTGCACAGGTGCCCTCCGCTCCACCCGACGGTGATCCCGCGCCTGCCGACGGGTCCTTGCCTGACGAGGCTCTGGCGGTAGCTGGCGGGCGTGGCTTCGGCGTGTACGTGCACGTGCCGTTCTGCAGCGTCCGGTGCGGGTACTGCGACTTCAACACCTACACCGCCTCCGAGAGCGGCGGACGCGACAGGGCGTCGTACGCCGACGCCGCGATCGCGGAGATCGGCTTCGCGCGGAAGGTGCTGGGTGACGCCGACGTCGCGGTGAGCACCGTCTTCCTCGGCGGCGGGACGCCAACCGTGCTGCCACCGGAGCAGCTTCAGCGCATCCTGAACGCCATCGCCGACCAGTTCGGCGTGACCGACGACGTCGAGGTCACCACCGAGTCAAACCCGGAGAGTGTGTCCGCGGCCGACCTCGTGGCCTTGCGTGAGGCAGGCTTCACCCGAGTCTCGTTCGGGATGCAGTCGGCCGTCCCGCATGTGCTTGAGGTGCTTGACCGCACCCACGACCCCGAGCGTGTGCCGCGAGTCGTGGACTGGGCGCGTGCCGCGGGGTTCGAGCAGGTCAGCCTGGACCTGATCTACGGCACCCCCGGCGAGTCGCTCGCCGACTGGCAGACGTCGCTCGAGAGCGCACTCGTCTGCGAACCCGACCACGTCTCGGCCTACGCGCTGGTCGTCGAGGAGGGGACGGCCCTCGCCCGGCGGGTCAGGCGAGGCGAGGTCGCGATGACCGACGACGACGACCAGGCGGACAAGTACCTGGCTGCGGATGCCGCGCTGGAGAAGGCGGGCTTCTCCTGGTACGAAGTGTCGAACTGGGCTGGCGACGCAGCTGCGAGATGCCGGCACAACGAGCTCTACTGGACCGGCGGTGACTGGTGGGGGATCGGGCCGGGAGCACACTCGCACATCGGCGGGTTGCGCTGGTGGAATCTCAGGCACCCGACGCCGTACGCCGCCCGACTGGCCGACGGCGTGAGCCCGGCCCAGGCCAGGGAGGTGCTCGGCGTGGAGACCCGCCGCGTCGAGCGGGTGCTGCTGGAGATTCGCGTGCGCGAGGGTCTCTCAACCGACGTGCTCGACCAGGGGGGACGTGCGGCGCTGCCGCAGCTGTCGGCGCGCGGTCTGGTCGAGCCGGCTGCCGTGGAGCACGGCCGGGTCGTACTCACCCGCGAGGGAAGGCTGCTCGCAGACGCGGTGGTCCGCGCGCTGGTGCCGTGAAGCCTGCGCGCGTGCGTTACTTGACCAGGCGGATCGTCAGCGGGTAGCGGTAGTCCTCGAAGTTCGAGACCTTTACCGTGGCGATGATCATCAAAACCAGTGCGGTGATCCAGACGGCGATCGACAAGAAGATCCCGATGATGATGAGCCAGAGCACGATGCTGGCGATGCTGTAGATCGCGACGGAGATCTGGAAGTTCAGCGCCTCCTTGCCCTGTCGGTTGAGGTACTCCGAGCGCTCGCGGAAGACCAGCCAGACCACCAGCGGCGCGACGAAGCCCAGCAGCAGGGGTCCCAGATGCGCGGCGATCGCCCACATCTTCTCCTCGTCGGGACGCATCGGCGCCTGGCCCGGCTGCATCGGCATGGGCTGGCCGCTGGCGTAGGCGCCGGGAGGTGGTTGCGCGGGGCTGCTGTACGGCGGCGGAGGTTGCTGCCCCTGGCCACCTGACGGTGGCGGAGGCGGTGGGCCACCCGGCGGTGGCGGAGGCGGTGGGCCACCTGACGGTGGGGGAGGTGGTGGGCCACCTGACGGTGGGGGAGGTGGCCGCTGCGGCGGTTCCTGGCCTGTGGTCATGTCCATGATTAGAGCAGACCCGAGCGGCAACCGGCACCGGCTCGCCAGGCAGCTCCTCGGTCCTTGACTTGCGACCAGTCGCGATATATCGTAAACGTATCGAGAACGGTCGGAAGAAAAACGCGGAGGGAAACAGAGTGATGGGACGCAGCGGGTGGGACCAGCCGTGGGACAACCCCCGCGGCTGGCACGGCCACGGTGGCGGCCGGGCCGGTGGGCAGCGCGGTGGCAAGGGCGGCGGCAAGCCGTGGGGAGGCGGACCCCCGCCGTGGGTGGCTGGGCTGTTCGGGCTCGCCTCGCAGGGGCAGACCCGCGGCCCGAAGGTACGGCGCGGCGACGTACGCACCGCGATCCTCGACGTGCTCAGCGCCGAGCCCATGAACGGCTACCAGGTGATCCAGCAGATCGCTGAGCGCAGCGGCGGCGTGTGGAAGCCGAGCCCCGGCTCGGTCTACCCGACGTTGCAGCAGCTCGAGGACGAGGGGCTGGTCGAGCCTGTCGGCGACGGCGGACGCCGGCTGCTCCAGCTCAGCGGCGCGGGGCGGACCCACCTCGAGGAGCATCCCGACGAGGTGGCCGCGACGTGGCGTGCCTTCGACGAGGAACCCGATGAGGAGACCCACGAGCTCAAGCCGGTGATCGGGCAGGTGATGTCGGCGGTCTGGCAGGTCGTCGTCGCCGGCACCGCGCAACAGCAGGCCGAGGCGGCCGAGATCTTGGCGGAGACCCGCCGACAGCTCTACGGACTACTCGCGGAAGGAGACCCCGAATGAGTCAGCAACCAGAGATGCGCATCGCCGACACCGACCGGGAGGCGGCCGTCTCCGCACTCGGTGAGCACTTCGCCGCGGGCCGGCTGTCCCGGGAGGAGTACGACGAGCGCAGTGACCAGGCGTGGGCGGCCAAGACCAACACCGATCTGACTCCGTTGTTCGCCGATCTGCCCTCCCCCCGGACCGGCCAGCCCGAGGGCGCTCGCAGGTCACCGACAGGGCCGCCCGGCCCGCGGGGGTCGCACGATCACCCGCGCCGACCAGGCCTGCCGGGGTTCCCGGTCGTCCTGGTCGTGCTCGCGGTGCTCGCCGCCGTCTTCGTGTTGCGAGCCCCGTGGCTGCTCTTCGTCGCGTTCGGCCTGCTGTGGTGCAGCGGAGTCCTGCCCCGGATGTGGCAAGGCGGCTGGCGCCGCTGAACTGAGGCCGTTGCTACGCCAGCGGGAGCGTTCGCGCCGAGCGCGGCAGCTGTTCGTATCCGCGCGCGACGGCATGCGTGAGCTGCTCGATGGGGTAGGGCCACTGTGCAGCGGCCAGAGCCTCCGTGACCGGGACACCGCGACCCGCGAGATCGCGGATCGTCTCGGCGACGGCTCCGATGCTCCCGCGTTGGTCGGTGACGAAGTCCTGGTCGACCGGCGTCCCGTGTCCGGGCACGACGACGGAGCGCTCGACGAGCATCCCGGCGACAACGCCCAGCGTGTCCGGCCACTCCAGCGGGAAGCAGTCGTCGCCGAAGCCCGGCACCCCGTCACGGATCGCGGACTCCTCGACCAGGTCGCCCGCGTAGACGACCTGTGCGTCGGCGACGACCACGACCACGTCGCCCGCGGTGTGACCGCCGCCGGGATGGACGAGCTCGACGAGCCGGTCGCCCAGGTCCACGGCCCGGGCGGAGGAGAACGTCTGGTCGGGCACGACGATCCGGGTGCGAGCGATGTCGCGGTGCCGGCGACGGGTCGCCTCGTCGCGGTCCTCGTCGGTCTGCGGGCTCTCCGCGTGGGACAGGGCTTCCGCCTGTAGTGCGGGGCCGCTGACGGCGAGTCCGCTCGCCGCGGCCTCGTGCGCGAACATCGCCAGGTCGTCGTACTCCTCGCCGAAGGCGACGTTGCCGAAGCAGTGGTCGAAGTGCTGGTGCGTGTTCACCACCGCGACCACCTCACCGGCTCCGAGTCGACGGACATGCTCGATGACACGGCGCGCGTCGGTCTCGGAGGCGTGGGTGTCCACGACGAGGAGGCCGCGCTCGCCGGCGACCACGCCGACGTTCACGTCGAGGAACTCGTAGCGTGCCACCCAGCACCGGTCGCCGACCTCGACGAATCCCCGCTCGTGGTCAATCCCGCGGGCCGGCGCCATGGCTCACACGCTACGTCGCGGCAGTTCGGCTCCCCCGCCGTGCCCTTGTAGGGTTGGCACTCTGTGAAGGCGAGTGCCAGCCCCACCACCAAGGGAGGCGAGTGATGGTCGAGGACCGCAAGCTCGCCGTGCTGCGCGCGATCGTCGAGGACTACGTCTCCACGCAGGAGCCGGTGGGCTCCAAGGCTCTCGTCGAGCGCCACCAGCTGGGGGTCTCGCCGGCCACGGTGCGCAACGACATGGCGGCCCTCGAGGACGAGGGCTTGATCGCGCAGCCGCACACGAGCGCCGGGCGGGTGCCGACCGACAAGGGGTACCGGCTCTTCGTCGACCGGCTCAGCGCGGTCAAGCCACTCTCTGCCGCCGAACGCCGGGCGATCACCACGCTGCTCGAAGGCGCGATCGACCTCGACGACGTGGTGCAGCGCAGCGTCCGGCTCCTCGCGCAGCTGACCCGGCAGGTGGCGATCGTGCAGTACCCGACTCTGTCGCGGTCGACGGTGCGGCACATCGAGCTCGTCACGCTGACCAGCTCCCGGTTGCTGCTCGTGCTGATCCTCTCGACGGGCAGGGTGGAACAGCGGGTCGTGGAGCTGCCCGAGGGCCTCAGCGACGAGCGGATCGCGCACATCCGCCGCCAGCTCAACCGGGCGGTGATCGGTGAGAAGCTCGCCGACGCCTCCGAGAGGTTGGTGAACCTGCCCGACGCGTTCGAGCAGGGCGCCCGCGCCCCGATCGCGGTGATCGTCGCGTCGCTGGTCGAGGCGATGTCGGACCAGCGCTCGGACGAGCGGGTGGTGGTCGGAGGTACGTCGAACCTCGCGCGCTTCGGGGAGGGCTTCGACGCCTCGATCAAGCCGATGCTCGAGGCGCTCGAGGAGCACGTCGTACTCCTCAAGCTTCTCGGCGAGGCGACATCGCCGTCCACGCTCACGGTGCGGATCGGGCACGAGGTGCCGCTCGAGGAGCTGAGCTCGACCTCGGTCATCGCCACCGGCTACGGACCGGGCGAGCATGCTCTGGCCACGCTGGGGATCGTCGGCCCGACGAGGATGGACTACCCGGGGACCATGGCGACGGTGGGGGCGGTAGCCCGCTACGTCTCGAAGATCCTCGACGAGGGATGAGCTGAGAGACGACTGTGAGCCAGGACCCCTACGCAACCCTCGGTGTCTCGCGGGACGCCGATGGCGACTCGATCAAGAGGGCCTATCGCCGGCTCGCCCGACAGCTGCACCCCGACGTGAACCCCGACCCGGCGACCCAGGAGCGCTTCAAGGAGGTCACCCGCGCCTACGAGGTGCTCTCGGACCCCGACAAGCGACGGATGTACGACCTCGGCGGTGACCCCTTCGGCGGCGCCGGCGGTGGGTTCGGCCAGGGCCAGGGCTTCTCGTTCACCGACATCATGGACGCGTTCTTCGGGGGGCAGGGCGGCGCCACCGGTGGGGCGTCTCGTGGGCCGCGCCCCCGGGCCCGTCGAGGTCAGGATGCGTTGATCCGTGTCGATGTCGATCTCGCGAGCGCCGCCTTCGGCACCACCCGCGAGCTCACCGTGGACACCGCGGTGATGTGCACCGTGTGCCACGGCGACGGTGCCGCGCCGGGGTCGCGCCCGATGACCTGTGAGACCTGCCACGGACGCGGCGAGGTGCACCACGTGCAGCGCTCGTTCCTCGGCGAGGTGCGCACCATGCGGCCGTGCGCCGCCTGCCGCGGATACGGGTCGATCATCCCCGAGCCGTGTCGCGAGTGCTCGGGGGACGGCCGGGTCCGCTCCCGTCGTACTCTCACCGTGAAGATCCCGGCCGGTGTGGACACCGGCACCCGGGTGCAGCTGTCCGAGCAGGGCGAGGTCGGGCCGGGTGGTGGCCCCGCCGGAGACCTCTACGTCGAGATCGTCGTTGCGCGACACCCGGTCTTCGTGCGTGAGGGCAACGACCTGCTGTGCAGCGTCACGGTGCCGATGACCGCTGCCGCGCTCGGCACCGAGATCGACCTGCCGACGCTCGAGGCCGATGTGGTCGCAGATCCCACCTCGAGTGCGGTGGAGCGGAGCATCCCCCTCGACATCTCGCCCGGGACGCAGTCGGGTGCCGAGATCGTGCTCAGCGGTCGAGGAGTCCCCTCCTTGCGTGGCACGGGCCGCGGTGACCTCGTCGTGCGGGTCGTCGTCGACACCCCGACACAGCTCGACGGCCGCCAGGAGGAGCTGCTCCGCGAGCTCGCGGCCCTGCGCGACGAGGAGTCCCCGGACGGGCAGCTGCACGCCGAGCCCAAGTCGGTCTTCAACCGTCTGCGCGACGCGTTCAACCCGCGCTGACCCGTGACGCTGCCGGTCTGGACGGGCTCAGTCGCCGAGCATCGCCTCCACGCGAGCGACTTCCGTGTCCAGCTCCTCACGCTGCACCCTGGTCAGCCGCCGGAACACGTCGAGGACGACTTGCCCCTCGCGCCACCACCACAGCCCCGCCATGAAGCCATCGACGAAGATCGTGTTGCCGATCCCGCCGTTCGTGCCCATCCAGCGTCCTCGCACGTCGAAGGGGACGACGCGTTCTCGATCGGTGAACGACAGCCACACGTTGTCGTAGGCGCCGAGCAGCCGCACCGGCGCGGGGACATCGGCCTCGGCGTACGGCGCGTCGGGCGCGTCGTACCGGCGCCGGCCGTCCTCGCACTCGACGACCACGAGCTCGTCGGCCATCGACGTGAACACCGGCCCGAGCCGGGTCACCCGCGACCACACCGTCATGTCGGCCGCCGTTCCGGGACCGAACGCTCGCAGGTAGCGCCGCACCAGGTCGCGCACGTCGACCTCGAAGGGCTCCCGGTCGAGGTAGGTGTCCACGGTCTGGTAGACCACGCCGCCGGGGCGCTGCCACAGCCCGCGCGGCGGCAGCTGCACCATCGGGACCCGCTCCCGAGCGGTGTGCGCGAGTGCACCGGCGAGCACTCCGGGGAAACGGTCGGCCAGTCGTTCGCCTAGTCGCTTCACGGGCAGCGGACCGTCGGCCAGCAGGTCGCGCGTCGCCTTGACCAGGTCGGGCACCGGCACCTCGCGCGCCGGCCGACTCATCTGGTTGCTCGCGCTCTGCTGGTCGAGTGCCCGCTGCACCCACCCTCGCAGCGACAGCGCGTCGTCGGGCGTCAGCACATGGATGGTCCCGCGCATGGTCAGGAAGCGCACCGCGTGCTTGTGCTCGAATGCGTCGGACAGCTCGAGCGGGTCGAAGTCCTCGATGCGCGCTGCCAGGCTCAGGTACGGCGGCAGGTTCTCCTGCGCCTGGAGACCGACCAGGTGGTCCACCATGGCGAGCGCCGGCATCGTGGTGCGCTCGAGCAGGTGCTGACGGAGCAACAGGGTGCGGTTCAACGCGCGGCTGCTCAGCACCTATTGATCGTAGGCGCCAAGGCCCAGCCCGACTTCAAAGCGCTACTCGACGGTGATCTGCTTGGTGTCCTCCCACGGCGGGAAACCCTCGCCGCCGGACGGGTCGCTGTCGTGGACCACGAGCGTGTAGTCACCCGGAGGCGCGGTGACCATGAAGGAGTACGGCGCCATGGTGCAGCACTCCTCGGCCGTGGTGAACCCGCGCTTCACGACTTCCGCACCCTGCATGAGCTCCCACTGCACGGTCGCCTCGAACGCGTTCGCCAAGCCGCTCACCTCGAACTCGCGCTGCACGATCTGGCCCTCGGCGGGTTTGTCGATCCAGACCTGCGCCAGGACCTCCGACGGATCGTCGGCTGACCTTGTCTCGGCTATCGGGATCCCGAGCAGCCTGTCGGTCGTCTCGCCGAAGAGCAAGAACCTGACCGGCGCCGGTTCGTCTACCGCGGCTTGCGCGGTGTAGACGAGCTGTTGGACGGCGAGGCGCGCCTCGGCCGGAGACATGCCGAGGGCTCTCTCGCGGAGGTTGCTCTCCGGGTCACCGCCGAAGCTCACGGTAAGCATGTCGCCATCGATCTCGACATTGGCGAAGGTGAGGGCAGGCCAGTCGGTCCTGTAGTCCGGATCGGCCGGTGACTCGCTGACAGCCACGCTCACAGCGAACTCGGCTTCTGTAGTCCCCACACGATCGATGGGGGAGAAAAACTCGCGGAACAGGCGGGGTCCGCGGCCGGTGTCGCCGACGTAGTACACCGGGAGTCCCGCCGACCTGGTCACCGGCTGTTCGCTGGTCGCGCGGTCGGTGGGTGATCCGTCGGCAAAGCCGGGTCGCTGTGCACCCGTCGTACCCGGACCTCCCCCGAAGACTACGACTGCCGTGACCGTCGCTGCGGTGGCGACGGCGGCGGCGCCGGCCACCCACATCCAGCCGTGGCGGGAGCGCGTCGCAGTGCGGTCGCGGATCTCGCGCAGCGTGTGGCGGGGTTCGACGTCGGAGACGGCATCGTCCAGCATCTGCCGCAGCCGCTCCTCGTCGCGGATGTGCTCATTCATGGACGTCCTCCAGAAGCTCTCGTAGTCGGGCCGCGCCGCGCGAGGCATGGCTCTTCACGGCTCCGCGGCTGATCCCGAGCGTCTCGGCGATCCTCGCCTCGGTCAGGTCGAGGTAGTAGCGCAGCACGAGCACCTCGCGTTGGCGTTCGGGCAGCTCGCGCAGGGCGTCGAGCACATGAGTACGACGCTCGGCCGCCATGACATCGGCATCCGAGCCGGGGCCCTCGAGGGGAGGGGCCGGGACATGGCGCGCGCGCACGCCCCGATGGCGGAGCACCGAGCGCGACCGGTTGACGACGCACTGGCGGAGGTAGGCGAGTGCCTTGTCCGGCTCGCGCAGCCTGCGCCACCGCCCGTGCATCGCGACGAAGGCGTCCTGCACGACCTCCTCGGCAGTCTCCACGTCGCGCACGAGGAGCACCGAGAGCCGTACGAGTGACCGGTAGTGGGCGGCGTACATCTCCTCCACGGCGGTGTCGGCGCTCCACCCTTCGGAGACCGGCATGGCACCCCCGATCCGTCGTCGAGTGATCGTCTCGATGGTCACGCTAGTTCCACGCGCGGCCTCACCGATCGGTTTACCCGCTGGCCGACGAGCCGTGTCCGCGGGTGGTCTCGACAGGCTCGACCAGCCGGGATCGGATGTGGCGGCTCGGCGATTAGTGTGGGTGGATGAGTGGGGAACCAGACGACGGCTGCTTGTTCTGCAAGATCGTGGCGGGGGAGATCCCAGCCGACATGGTCCACGAGAGCCGCACGATCCTGGCCTTCCGCGACCTCGAGCCGCAGGCGCCGACCCACGTGCTGGTGATCCCGCGAGCGCACTACCCGAACGCCGGCGCGCTCGCTGCGGCCGAACCCGGTGTCGCGGTGGACCTGCTCCACGCGGCCGCGCAGGTGGCCGAGCAGGAGGGTCTCGGCGAGGGCTACCGACTGGTGTTCAACACCGGCGCGCAGGCGAACCAGACGGTGTTCCATACGCACCTGCACGTCCTGGGCGGCCGGACCATGGGCTGGCCACCGGGCTGAGCAGTCAGCGAGGGGCCAGCCACACCGACCGGGAGGCGATGTCTCCGAGGTCGACCGGGTCCGCGTCGTCGTCGATGGTCACCTGAAGCAGACCGGCGTACGCCCGACGCTCCACCACCGTGATTCGAACGTCAGGCACGAGTCCGATCGAGGCGAACCAGCGCAACATGTCCGGGTCGTTGTCGGAAATTCGCTCCACCCGGCCAGACTCACCGGCCGGCAAGGTCGCCAGGAGCCGGGGGGACCTGTCCCGGGCGTGGCCGTCCGGGCTAGGGATCGGGTCGCCGTGCGGGTCCCGGCGTGGATGGCCCAGGCGGTCCGCGATGCGTTCGATCAGCAGCGGCGACACGGCGTGCTCGAGGATCTCCGCCTCCGCGTGCACCTCATCCCACGAGTAGCCCAGATCCTGGACGAGGAAGGTCTCGAGCAGCCGGTGCCGTCGCACCATCGTCGCCGCGTGGCTGCGCCCGTGCTCGGTCAGCTCGATCGCGCCGTACCGACGGTGCTCCAGCAGCCCCTGTTCGGTCAGGCGGCGCACTGTCTCGGAGACAGTCGACGCAGCCACCTGCATCCGTTTGGCCAGCACGTTGGTCGTGACCGGCTGGTCCGACCACTCGCCGACGGTCCACACCGCCTTGAGGTAGTCCTCGCCGACCGGCGTCAGCACGTGGCACCGCGCGTCATCGACCACGAGGGACACGCTACCGCCCGACATCGAGACCTGAGAGCTGGATCGGAAGCGCCCTAGAAGATCTCCTGAAGCGTCGCGACCAGGTAGGGCACCGCGAACGACAGCAGCAGCAGCCAAGCCATGATCCGGTGCGAGACCCGGGTCGGCCGCAGCGAGGCGGACATCGCCACCAGGGCGCCCTCCTCGGTGTTGCGGTCCAGGCCCATCAGCTGGGCATCCGCGGGCATGGCGGTGTGGGAGGTGAACCCCGTGATCGGGTCCCAGTCGTCCCCATGGTCAGAGCCGGGGTCATAGGGGTCGTCAGCGTGCTCGTCCCAGTCGTGAGCGTCGTACTCCCGCATCCGACCACTGTACGGCGCCCGCTCCGAGCCGCGGCGAAACCGGCTGCCGCGAGGATCACGACCACGTACCATGGATGCCGACAGATCCACTCGACCTCGGAGGGCCGGGCCGAAGAAGGCCGTTATGACTGAGATCACGACACCTCAGCACACGTTCGTGGTGCCCGCCAGCATCCCCATGGTGGCCCTGCTCGGGCCGGGAGACGAGCACCTCGCCCTCATCGAGAAGTCCTTCGACGCCGACATCCACGTCCGCGGAAACCAGATCACGCTGCGCGGCGCCTCGGCGGAGGTCGCGCTCGCCGAGCGGCTCGTCGACGAGCTGGTCGCGATCATCCGCACCGGCCAAGGGATCTCTCCGGAGACCGTAGAGCGCGTGATCGTGATGCTGCGCGCGGAGACCAAGGAGCGCCCCGCCGACGTCTTGTCGATGAACATCTTGTCCAACCGCGGTCGCACGATCCGCCCCAAGACGCTGAACCAGAAGAGGTACGTCGAGTCCATCGACCGGCACACGGTGGTCTTCGGCATCGGCCCTGCCGGCACCGGCAAGACCTACCTCGCGATGGCCAAGGCCGTGCAGGCGCTGCAGCAGAAGTCCGTCAACCGGATCATCCTGACCCGACCGGCGGTCGAGGCGGGTGAGCGGCTCGGGTACCTGCCGGGGACCTTGAGCGAGAAGATCGACCCCTACCTGCGCCCGTTGTACGACGCCCTCCACGACATGCTCGACCCGGACACCATCCCCAAGCTGCTCACCGCCGGCACGATCGAGGTCGCACCCCTGGCCTACATGCGGGGTCGCTCGTTGAACGATGCGTTCATCATCCTCGACGAGGCGCAGAACACCTCGCCGGAGCAGATGAAGATGTTCCTCACCCGGCTTGGGTTCGGCTCGAAGATGGTCGTCACCGGTGACGTGACTCAGGTCGACCTGCCGGGCGGCATGCGCAGCGGCCTGCGTGTCGTTGAGGGCATCCTCACCGATATAGACGACGTCGCGTTCAACTGGCTCACCTCCCACGACGTGGTGCGACATCGCCTGGTCGGCCACATCGTCGCCGCGTACGACGTCTATGAGGCGCGGCGTGAGAGCGGGCCTCCCGGCCACAGGGTCGTCAAGTGAACGGAGGCGGCGAACCATTACCGCGGCATCGGCGATGAGCATCGAGGTCCTCAACGAGTCCGGAGCCGACGTCGACGTCGCAGGTGTTTCCACGTTGTCGCGCTTCGTGATGGACCGGATGCGGGTGCACCCTCTGGCCGAGCTGTGCGTCAAGCTGGTCGACGAGGACACCATCACCCTGCTCAACCAGAAGTGGATGGATAAGGAGGGGCCGACCGACGTACTCGCCTTCCCCATGGACGAGCTGCGGCCCGGACTGGTCAATGAGGAGCAGGAGGAGGGGGTGCTGGGCGACCTGGTGCTCTGCCCTTCCGTTGCGGAGCGGCAGGCCGGTGAGGCGGGGCACCGGACGGAGGCGGAGATCGACCTGCTGACCGTGCACGGCATCTTGCACCTGCTCGGCTACGACCACGCCGAGTCCAGTGAGCACGAGGAGATGTTCGGACTGCAGGCTCGCCTGCTCGCCGAATGGCAGGACGCGCAGCATGACCGGCGGTGACATCTGGCTGCTCGCGCTGGCGGCCCTCCTGGTCGCCGCAGCCGGGTTGCTCACCAGCGCGGAAGCGGCGCTGTCGTCCTTCTCGAAGGTGCGCGCCGAGAAGCTGGCCGAAGGCGGACGGTCCGGTGCCCGGCGCCTGCTCACGATCGTCGAGGATCCAGCCCGCTACCTGAACACCGCGCTCTTCTTGCGGATGTCGTGCGAGATCGCGGCCATCGTGCTGGTCACCAAGGTGATGCTCGATCTGATCGAGGGACGCGGCGACTTCGCCACCACGCTCGCCACCGCCCGCACCTGGGGTGCCCTGGCAGCGGCGACCGGCGTGATGCTGGTCGTGTCGTTCGTCGTGATCGGCGTGGCCGCCCGCACCGTCGGCCGACAGCACTCGCAGCGGGTGGCAATGATGTCCGCTCGAGTGCTGATCGCTTTCACCAGGGTCCTCGGTGCCCTTCCCCAGCTGCTGATCCTCCTCGGCAACGCGCTCACGCCGGGCCGGGGTTTCAGCGAAGGGCCGTTTGCGTCAGAGGCCGAGCTGCGGGAGCTCGTCGACATCGCCGAGTCGAGCAACGTGATCGAGTCCGGTGAGCGGAAGATGATCCACTCGGTCTTCGAGCTCGGCGACACGATCGTGCGCGAGATCATGGTGCCGCGCACCGACGTCGTGTTCATCGAGCACCACAAGAGCCTGCGGCAGGCGATGTCCCTAGCCCTGCGCAGCGGTTACTCCCGCATCCCTGTCACGGGGGAGAACCTCGACGACATCGTCGGCTTCGCCTACCTCAAGGACATCACCAAGCGGGTCTTCGACCGGCGCGAGGCCGAGTCCACCGAACGCATCGAGTCGGTGATGCGACCCACCCTGTACATCCCCGACTCCAAGCCGGTCGACGAGCTGCTCCGCGAGATGCAGGCGGCCCGCAAGCACGTCGCCGTCGTCGTCGACGAGTACGGCGGCACCGCGGGCTTGGTCACCATCGAGGACGTGGTCGAGGAGATCGTCGGCGAGATAACCGACGAGTACGACGTGGCGCAGGTCGACGTCGAGCAGCTCTCCAACGGCTCCACCCGGGTCAGCTCGCGCTATCCCGTCGATGACCTCGAGGAGGTCTGCGGGATCGGCGTCGACGACGATGACGTCGACACCGTGGGCGGCCTGATGGGCAAGCACCTCGGTCGGGTCCCGATACCGGGCTCGGTGATCGAGGCACACGGACTCCGGTTCGAGGCCGAGTCAACCTCGGGGCGCCGCAACCGGATCGGCACGGTGCTCGTCAGCCGCGTCGCGACAGTCGACGACGAGCCTGCTCCCGACACACCCGCCGAGTCGCATGCCGGCTGAGTCTGATCCCGACCGACCCGCCCAGCCCGACGACCCGGAGGACCGCAAGATCGTCGCGCTCGCCCGGTCTGCTCGGGCGCGCACCGGTGCCGCCGAAGGCGCCTGTGTGCGCGACACCGATGGCCGGACCTATGCCGCGGCCACCGTCGACCTGCCCTCCCTGCAACTGTCGGCGGTGCAGGTCGCAGTGGCGATGGCCGTCTCGAGCGGTGCACGAGGGCTCGAGGCAGCCGCGGTGGTGGGGGAGGCGACGGAGCCGCACGACGCCGACCTGGCCGCCGTACGCGACCTCGGCGCAGCCGGCGTCACCCTGTTCCTCGCCGACCCGGACGGCGTGCTCCAGTCGCACCAACAGGTCACGTGACCTGTTGTTGCGAGGTTTGGGCTGTTCGGGTCGCGATCACCGGTCACGGTGACCTGTTGTGCCGCTGGTCGACGATGCAGGGTCACCACTCCCAGGTCGGATGTAGGTTCAGTAGGTTGATCGGGTGACTGATCTCGTCGGGATGCACGCTCACGAAGCGGCGGTGCGCGGCTTGCGGGCGTCGTACGACGCGATCGCGCCGGGCGCGCCGATGCGCTTGGCAAAACGGACCTCCAACCTGTTCCGTCCGCGCGCACGCAGCAGCCAGCCCGGTCTCGACGTGTCCGGGCTGCGCGGTGTGATCGACCTCGACGTGCCGAACCGGACCGCCGACGTGCAGGGCATGTGCACCTACGAAGACCTCGTCGACGTCACGTTGCCTCGCGGCCTGATCCCGCTGGTGGTGCCGCAGCTGCGCACGATCACCCTCGGGGGCGCGGTCACCGGCCTGGGCATCGAGTCCACGTCCTTCCGCAGCGGTCTGCCGCACGAGTCCGTGGTGGAGATGGACGTGTTCACCGGTGCCGGAGACGTGGTGACCGCGCGACCCGGGGGCGAGCACGACCTGCTGTTCCGCACCTTCCCCAACTCCTACGGCAGCCTCGGCTATGCGACGAGGCTGCGCATCGAGCTCGAGCAGGTGCCGGCGTACGTCGCCCTGCGACATGTCCGCTTCGGCGACCTCGACGTGCTCGCGAAGACCATCGACGCGATCGTGGAGGACCGCGAGTGGGAGGGGGCGCGGGTCGACGCCGTGGACGGGGTGGTGTTCGCGCCCGACGAGGCATACCTGACCCTGGCGACGTGGACCGACCGCGCCGAGCGCACCTCCGACTACACCGGCATGCAGGTGTTTTTCCGGTCGATCCAGGAGCTGGAGACCGACACCCTCACGATGCACGACTACCTGTGGCGTTGGGACACGGACTGGTTCTGGTGCTCGCGAGCGCTCGGCGCGCAGCACCCGGTGGTGCGCCGGCTGTGGCCCAAGAGGTATCTGCGCAGCGACGTCTACCACCGGCTGATCGGGCTCGAGCACCGCTTCGGGCTAATGGCGCGACTCGACGCACGCCGGGGCCGACCGCCGAGCGAGCGGGTGATCCAGGACATCGAGGTGCCCGTCGACCGGATCGCCGAGTTCCTGCGCTGGTTCGAGACCGACGTCGGCATGCGCCCGGTGTGGCTGTGCCCGCTGCGGCTGCGTGACACCAGCGTCCCGGCGGGCTCGTTGAGCTGGCCGACGTACCCGCTGAAGCCCGGCACGACCTACGTGAACGCCGGGTTCTGGGGCGCCGTTCCGATCCGGCCGGGAGCCCAGGACGGCGACGTGAACCGCGCGATCGAGGACACGGTGACCCGGCTCGGGGGACACAAGTCCCTCTACTCCGACGCCTACTACGATGCTTCGACGTTCGACCTTCTCTACGACGGCGCGAACCTGGCGCGGATCAAGGCTCGCTACGACCCGGACTCACGACTGACGGGTCTCTACGAGAAAGCGGTGAACCGACGATGACCTCGACCTCGACCCGCCCCGACGAGCGTGTCTCGATCGGGGAGGCGATCTCCACCCTGCTCAGCGACGTGCAGTTCGGGTTCACCGCCTACGACGGGAGCAGCGCCGGGCCTGAAGACGCGACGATCAAGCTGCACCTGCTCAACGAGCGCGGGCTCGCCTACCTGCTCACCGCACCGGGCGACCTCGGGATGGCGCGCGCCTACGTGGCCGGTGACCTGGTCATCGAGGGGATCCACCCAGGCGACCCGTACGACGCGATGGTGGTCCTCATGCGGAATCTGGACTTCCGGATGCCGAAGCCGGCGGAGGCGCTCCGGATCGTCCGGAGCTTGGGGTTCGGCAACCTCCGCCCGCCGCCGCCACCGCCGCAGGAGCACCTGTCGAAGTGGCGGCGCACGCTGGAGGGCATGCGGCACTCCAAGGAGCGCGACGCCGCGGTGATCCACCACCACTACGACGTGTCGAACGAGTTCTACGAGATGGTGCTCGGCCCGTCGATGACCTACACGTGCGCCTGCTACCCGCGCGAGGACACGAGCCTCGAGGAGGCCCAGGCCAACAAGTACGACCTGGTGTGCCGCAAGCTCGGCCTGAAGCCGGGTGACCGGCTGCTCGACGTCGGGAGCGGATGGGGCGGGATGGTGCGACACGCCGTCCGGGAGTACGGCGTCACCGCGCTCGGCGTGACGCTGTCGCGCGAGCAGGCCTCGTGGGCCCAGGAGGCGATCAAGCGCGAGCGGCTCGACGACCGGGCCGAGGTCAGGTTCGGCGACTACCGCGACATCGGGGGGGACGGGTACGACGCGGTCAGCTCCATCGGGCTGACCGAGCACATCGGGGTGCGCAACTACCCGTCGTACTTCGGTTTCCTCGAGAACCGGCTGCGTCCCGGCGGCAGGCTGCTCAACCACTGCATCACCCGAGCCGACACGCGCGCCACCGATACCGGCGCCTTCATCGACCGCTACGTCTTCCCCGACGGTGAGCTGACCGGGCCCGGCCGGATTATCACCGCGATCCAGGACGCCGGGATGGAGGTGCGCCACGAGGAGAACCTGCGCGAGCACTATGCGCTGACGCTCGCCGCGTGGTGTCGCAACCTCCGCGACAGCTGGGATGCCTGCGTCGACGAAGTGGGGATCGGTACCGCGCGGGTGTGGGGGCTCTACATGGCGGGCTCCCGGCTCGCCTTCGAGCGCAACGAGCTCCAGCTCCACCAGGTGCTCGCCGTGCGCACCGACGCTGCCGGACACTCCGGGTTCCCGCTGCGCCCGACCTGGCTCGGCTGAGCCGGGGCGATGACCACCGCCTGGTCGATGACGTTCGACTGCGCCGACGCCCCGAGTTTGGCGGCCTTCTGGCGAGAGGCGCTCGGCTACGCCGATGCGACTCCGCCGCGGGGGTGGGACACCTGGGAGGAGTGGCTGACCCATTTCGAGGTGCCGGAAGATGAGTGGGAGGACGGGGCGTGTTTGGAGGACCCGAACGGACGCCTGCCGAGGATCTCGTTCCTCAAGGTGCCCGAGGGCAAGGTCGCGAAGAACCGCCTCCACCTTGACCTACAGGTGAGTGGGGGGAGGGACCAGCCGCAGGACGTCAGGCGGAGCCGCATCACGGAGATGGTGGAGCGCCTGGTGGCTGCAGGTGGCTCGGTGTCGCGTGAGGACGTCTTCGACGGTGCGCTGGACCACGTGGTGATGGCCGACCCCGAGGGCAACGAGTTCTGTGTCGTCTAGCCGCGAGGGCGGCTCGCAGCCGTTCCGCAGCGGCTTCGCCTGTCTCGTCGGCCGGCCCAACGTCGGCAAGTCGACGCTCACCAACGCGCTGGTCGGCACGAAGGTGGCGATCACCTCGTCGCGGCCACAGACCACGCGCACCGCCGTGCGTGGCGTCGTGCACCGTCCCGACGCACAGCTCGTGCTCGTCGACACACCCGGCCTGCACCGGCCGCGGACCCTGCTCGGCGAGCGGCTCAACGACCTGGTGCGGAGCACCTGGTCGGAGGTCGACGTCGTCGCGGCCTGCTTCCCGGCGGACGAGCGGATCGGTCCCGGGGACCGGTTCCTGGTGGCTCAGCTCGCGAGGGTGCCCCGGACCACGAGGGTCGCCGTGGCCACGAAGTCCGACCTGGTCGGCCCCGAGCGGCTCGCCAGCCATCTGCTCGACATCGCGCGGCTCGGCACTCAGTCGGGCACCCTCTCGGACACCCAGTCCGACGCCGACTGGGCCGAGATCGTGCCGGTGTCCGCCCAGGACGGTCACCAGGTCGACCTGCTGCGCGACCTGCTGCTCGCCCGCCTCCCCGAGGGGCCTCCGCTCTACCCCGACGGCGACCTGACCGACGCACCGGAGGAGGTGATCGTCGCCGAGCTGATCCGCGAGGCAGCCCTCGAGGGGGTGCGCGACGAGCTGCCGCACTCGATCGCCGTGGTCGTCGAGGAGATGGGGATGCGGGAGGGGCGTACGCCGGACCGGCCGCTGCTCGACGTACACGCCAACCTCTTCGTGGAGCGGTCC
>Ga0136622_10000100_pt1 | contig 30564 bp, 25 predicted proteins | sample AntDrymUQ4482106_2_FD_104803 | JGI IMG/M metagenome (GOLD analysis project Ga0136622, IMG submission 104803) | Polar desert sand microbial communities from Dry Valleys, Antarctica - metaG UQ448 (21.06) | ecosystem: Environmental > Terrestrial > Soil > Desert | place: Antarctica: Dry Valley...
GGACCGGGTAGCCGAATGCCAACGGCGAAGAACGTCGGTGAGCCGTGTGCGGGAAAACCGCTTGCACGGTTCGATGCGGCGGCGGGAGGAAACCAAGCCAGTCGGGCTCACACAGCCGCGCGGACCAGGCGCCTCCCGCCGACCCTACCCATAGACGCACCGACCTGCCCGAGCGTGACGACGCGGCCGAGCAGCGGGGTGACCGGGTGCAGCCAGGAATCGGCGCCGGTCGGGTCGTCATCCAGCGGCAACGCCACGCCAGGTCGTCCGGATACGCCAGCACCGCGCCGCGGACGTCGCCGTGCGGCAGGCGCACGCCGGCCGAGGGGACCGTTGCACCGGTGGCGCGGCCGGCCTCGTCGACGACCTCGAGCCGGAACACGACGCGCACGGCGCCGGCGTCGGCCTCGAACGCCCGCGCCACCGGCCGCCGTGCCGGGCTTGAGCTCGTCGTCGGCGTCGAGGAAGCACGGCGTCGCCGCGGACGATCTCCAAAGCCGCGTTGAACGCCGCCTTCTGGCCGCGGTGCTCCTGAAGAAGCGCGCGCACCACGCCCTCGTGGCGGCGGATGATCGCGCGCGAGTCGTCCGTCGAGCCGTCGTCGACGACGACGGAAACGGCGATCCCATCGCAGGCGACGCTATCCCACGCGAAGCGATCGCGCCGCGGCCCTATAGTCGTCGTCGTGGCCGAGGGCGACACGACAGCAGCCCGCGCCGGGCGCGCGTGGCGCCGGGAGCGCGCCGCATGAGGCTGCGCCCCGCCGTCGACGCGCTGCGACGGCGCCGCCGCCCCGTGCGGCTCGGGTCGCTGGCGTCGACGACGCCGTTCGGCAAGCCGTGGGGCTTCGATCGCGGCACGCCCGTCGACCGCTGGTACATCGAGCGCTTTCTCGCGCGCAACCGGGCCGACATCACCGGCCGGGTGGTCGAGGTCAAGGACAGCGGATACACCGACCGCCTCGGTGACGCGCTGACCGAGCGCGCGGTGCTCGACGTCGACTCCGCCAATCAGCACGCCACCCACATCGCCGACCTCGCTCATGCCGACAACCTGCCCAGCGGCGCGTTCGACTGTTTCGTGCTCACCCAGACGCTGCAGCTCATCTTCGACCATCACGCAGCGCTGGCGCACGCTCACCGCATCCTGGCCCCCGGCGGCGTCCTGCTGCTGACGGTGCCCGTCACGAGCCGCCTCTGCGATCCGCCGCTGACCGACTACTGGCGCTTCACCCCGCTGGCGGTCGCCGGCCTGCTCAAGGAGATTTTCCACGGCGGTGCGGTCACCGTCAGCGGCCATGGCAACGTGCTGTCGCAGGTCGCCTTCCTCGAGGGCCTCGCGGCCGAGGACCTGACGAAGGAGGAGCTCGCCGTCGACGACCCGTCGCTGCCGCTCGTCGTCTGCGCGCGCGCCGTCAAAGCCGCGTGAACGCCCGGCGCGCGGAACGCCGCCACCAGCCGAGCGCTCCGCTGACGAGCCCGGCGAGGTAGATCCCCTCGCGCAGCCGGCGGCGGTTGCCGCGGACGATGCGGGCGACCCGCCGCGCGCGCTTGGCGGCGTCGCGGCAGAAGCGGCGGAGGATGTGACGGTCCGAGAGGCTCATGTGCTTGGCGTAGAACGCCCCCTGCCCGCGGCCGTAGGCCCAGTCCAGCGCGAACAGCGCGCGGCCCTGGCGAGTGCCGTGGTGGTAGAGGACGGCTGCGGGCTCGAAGGCGATCCGGCAGCCGGCCTCCAGCAGCCGGTAACCCCAATCGTTGTCCTCTGCCGAGGCGAACGTCGAGCCGGGTCCCAGCCGCTCGTCGAATGGGCCGACGTCGTCGAACACCTCACGCCGCATCGCCATGTTCCCGCCGAACAGGAAGTCGCCGGGCTGACGTCCGAAGAACGTCTCCGGCTCGGTGCGGCTCGTCGTCGAGGGAACGAAGCCGTCCGTCGTCGTCGGCGGCGCCGCCACGGTGCCGGTGACGACCGTGCCCGCCGGCGCCGCGAGGAGCGCGTCGACGAGCCGGCGCAGCCAGTCCGGCTGCACGCGGACGTCGTCGTCGATCATCACGATCACGTCGTGCGTCGCCGCCGCGATGCCGGCGTTGCGGGCACGACTCAAGCCGCGCGAGGACAGCTCGAGACGGCGGATCTCGACGCTCTCGCCAGCGGGCAGCGCGGCTCGCGGGCCGCTGCTCTGGTCGACGACGACGATCTCGGCCGGCAGGCTGTCGCCGTCGAGCACGGACTGCACGGTCTGGCCCAGCAGCTCGGGCCGGTCGCGAGTCGGGATGACGATCGAGACTGGCGGCAACGCGAGCACTGTAGCGCTCGTTCCCCACGCTCACGGGTGCGCGCGGGCGGACGCCGTGCCCGCCGTATCCTGCGCCGATGCCCGAGCGCTCCAGGCATCCGGTCGCGGTCGGCCTGGACCTCGCCCGGCGCGGCGCCGGTCTGCTGCCCGAGCCGCTGCTCGAGCGCGCGCGGCTCGCCGAGGCGCGGCTGCTCGAGACGCGCCTGCGGCGCTCGCCGGCCGTTCGCGGCGCCGCGCTCGTGCTGCACGCCGTCGCGCCGTCGGGCGGCGACGCGCGCTTTCAGATCGACCCACCGCTCGCGGCCGAGCGCCTCGACGCGATCGTCGCCCACCTCGCCGACCGCTACCGGCTCGTGCGAGCGGGTGAGCTGGCGGACGCGGCGCGCGCTCGCCGGCCGCGGGAGCGCGTGCCGGTCGCCGTGACCTTCGACGACGACCTCCCATCCCACCACGAGCTCGCGGCACCGATCTTCGCCCGCCACGGCGGCGTAGCGACCGCCTTCCTCTGCTGCGGGTCGACACCCTTCTGGTGGCATGTCCTGCAGGTCGCCGTCGACACGCGCGCGATCGACGCCGGCGCGCTCGCGCCGGTGCCGAGCACGCTCGTCGCACCCGCGCTGCAACGCCGGCCGGGCGCGATCGGCAGGCTCGCGGACGCGATCGAGAACCTGGCGCCGGCGCAGCGCGACGTGCTGGCCTCGCGCCTGGAGCAAGCGGTCGCGGCGCCGCCGCCGTTGCTGTCGCGGCAGGCCGCGGGGGAGCTCGCCGCGGCCGGCTGGGAGATCGGCTTCCACACGCGTCGCCACGATGCGCTGACCGCGCTCGATGACGCCGCGCTGCGAGAGGCGCTGCAGCCGGCCGCGGAGCTTGCCGGCGACGAGCGCGCCCGCACGCTCGCCTACCCGCACGGCGCGGCGGACGAGCGCGTCGCCCGCGCCGCGCGCGAAACGGGCTACGTTGCTGCCTACACGACCAGCGCCAGCGTCTTCACGCAGGACACCGACGTCCACCTCATCGGCCGCCTGTACCCCGATACCGCCAGCGTCGGCCGCTTCGGGCTGGGGCTCGCGCGGCGTCTTGCGCGCGTCGACTGACGCTGCCCGCGACCCGGATCGCCAGCCGAGCCGTGCGCCACGGGACCTCGGCCGCTCTGCCGGCGACGAGCACGAGGCGATCGTCGGACCGCGTGCGCTGCGCGCCGCTGAGCTGCCAGAGGGCGATCCACACCGACAGCTTGTGGTTGACGAGGATCGCCGCCCGGAAGAGCCCGGGAACGCCGTCGTTCCAGGCGCGAGCCTCGAAGACCTGTCGATCGGCCGCCTTGAGCAGCACCCGCGCCATCGCGGCCGCCGAGAACGTCTGCCCCGCGTCGAGCATCGCGCGGGCCTCGGCGGGCGCGTAGCGCATCGCGCGCTCGAGCGCCTCCGGCAGGCTGCGGTTGCGCTCGTGCAGCAGGACCACGCCGTCCTCCTTGGGGAGGCGGTACAGCCGCTCGGCGGTAACGACCGGCAGCCTGTTGGGAAACAGCGGCCACTGGACCCGATCGCGCCGGTACATCCGCAGCTGGCCCTCGTAGCGCTGCACCGGGCTGCTGGGCGCGTACCCCAGGTCGACGTTCATGCGCGGGATCACGACGGCGTCGATGTCGTCGCGCGCCGCCAGCCGGCGCAGCTCGGCCGCCAGGCCGGGCGTGACGCGCTCGTCGGGGTCCAGCGCGAGGATCCAGCGATGGCGTGCCCGCCCTGCGACCTCGTTGCGCAGCGGCTCGACGATCGGCAAAGGCTCGCGGCTGATCACGAGGGCGCCGTGGGCGCGCGCGATGTCAGCCGAGTCGTCGCTGCTGTCGAGGTCCATCACGATCACCTCGTCGGCCCACGCCAGCGATTCGAGGCACGGGCGGATGCGATCGGCCTCGTTGCGACAGACAACGCATGCCGAGATCCCGGGCACGCTCACGGCGACATCACGCGCCAGCGTCCCGTCCCGTGCAGCACGCGCGACTTGCCGATCGCGTCGCGGCTGTCCTCGAGCGCGGGCTTGATCTCGAAGCGCAGCGCAGGCTCGTCGAAGAAGTCCTCGGTGCGGGTGCCGAGCCAGACTCCGACGAGGTACTCCTTCGCCGCCAACGGCGCCGGCACGTCGAGCAGCAGCTTGTGCGGGCCTGGCGCGCTGAGGTCGATGTCGAGACCCACGACCTCGCTGAGCCCCTCGTCCAACGGGCGGACGCCGCGCGAGTCCTCGAGGTAGATCCCGACGTCGAGCCCGATCACCGTTTCGTCGTTGGTGAAGCAGAGCTCGATCGTGAACGGATCGCCGCGGCGCAGCTGCTCGAGGCCGGCGCCATCGGACGTCACGAGCCGCACCGAGTCCAGCCGCACGGGCCCGCCGCCCGCGCGATCGAGCCGCGCCGCGATCTCCGGCGCGCCGAACGACTGCTGATAGGCGCCGATGACCTCCTCCGTCGGGCCGTCCGCGTGGATCTTCCCCGCCGCCAGCCAGATCGTCCGCGGGCACAGCTGCGCCACGGTGCCGAGATCGTGGGAGACGAACAGCACGGTTCGCCCGGAGCGCTGAAGGTCCGACATCTTGCCCAGGCAGCGGCGCTGAAACTCGCTGTCTCCGACCGCCAGCACCTCGTCGACGACCACGACCTCGGTGTCGAGGTGCGCCGCGACCGCGAACGCGAGCCGCAGCTTCATACCCGACGAGTAGCGCTTGATCGGCATGTCCAGAAAACGGCTGACGCCCGAGAACTCGACGATCTCGTCGAAGCGCACCTGTACCTCGCGACGGCTCATCCCGAGCACGACGCCGTTGAGGAAGACGTTCTCCCTGCCGGTCAGATCCTCGTGAAAGCCGGTGCCGACCTCCAGCAGGGACGCGAGCCTGCCATGGATGCGAGCTGCCCCGGTCGTCGGCTCGGTGATCCTCGCGAGGATCTTCAGCAACGTGCTCTTGCCGGCGCCGTTGCGACCGATGATGCCGAGGACGTCGCCTTGGCGCATCGAGAAGCTGACGTCCTGAAGTGCCCACAGCTCGCGGGGCTCTTCGTCCTCGCGCACCGCGCGTCGCGACCCGAACAGCATGCTCATGTGCTCGCGCAACGTCGTGTAGTCGGCGCCGATGCCGACGCGGTAGCGCTTGCCCAGACCGGACACGTCGACGGCGAGCTCCGCCATCAGATGACGTCCGCGAACTTGCGCTCGGAAGCCCTGAAGTACACGAGCCCCGTCACCACCAGCAGGATCGTGACCGCGCCCGAGAGCAGGTCGTAGGCCGGCGGCGCGGGCGCGTCGAGCAACGACCAGCGCAACCCGTCGATGACGGCCACCATCGGGTTCAGCGAGTACAGCGCGCGCAGCCAGCCGTCTTCGATCAGGCTGCTCGAGTAGACGACCGGGCTGACGAACAACCACGTCTGAAGCAGGAACGGCAGCGTGTGGCGGACATCGCGGTAGCGGACGTTGAGCGCCGCCAGCCACAGGCCCGAGCCCAGCGCGACGAGACAGCTCAGCAGGATCCACATCGGCAGCAGGAGGATCGCCGGCCCGGGAGCGACCCCCGTCGCCGCCATCAGCACCCCCGCCAGCGACAGGGAGATCACGAGGTCGACGATGCCCGGCAGCAGGGCGGACACCGGTGCGAGCACGCGCGGGAAGTACACCTTCGTGACGAGCTCCTGGTGTGAGACGAGCTCGAGCGAGGCCGCGCTGACGGCGGTCGAGACGTACGTCCAGATGCACAGCGCGGGAAAGACGAAGACGGCGTAGGGGATTCCGTCGGCGGGCAGCTTCGCGAAGCGGCCGAAGATCACGGCGAAGATCGCGAGCGCGACGAGCGGTTGCAGCAGCGCCCACGCGATGCCGAAGAACGTCTGGCGGTAGCGCAGCTTGAATGTCCGCAGGGCAAGCATGTACGCGAGCTCGCGGTAGCGCCATGCCTCCGCCAGGTCGACGCCCTGCCAGCGCGCGGTCGGCGCCCGGTTGACGACCCAGGCAGTTCGCGGATCGTCGCGCGCGGGTTCGCCGCCGGGCGTACGACCGCCCACGGGCTCGGGCTGGGGCTCCTGCTCGGCCGGTGAGACGGGTTCGGGCGGGGCTGAGGGCTTGCCTTGCATAGACGAGTGGCCGCTCACGCTACGTTACGCACGTGCCGGCCGCCCATGACGCGCCGGGCTCGCCGAGCGCTCACGCGGCGCCCGAGACGCCCGTCGTCTCCGTGATCATGATCTTCCTCGACGCGCAGCGGTTCATCGTGGAGGCGATCGACAGCGTGCTGGCGCAGACCTACCCGGCGTGGGAGCTGATCCTCGTCGACGACGGATCGAGCGACGACAGCACGCGGATCGCGCGCGGCCACGCCGAGTTGCGCCCGGGCCAGGTGCGCTATGTAGAGCACGAGGGTCACCGCAACCTCGGGATGAGCGCGTCGCGCAACGCCGGCATCGCCGCGTCGCGCGGCGAACTGATCGCGTTCCTCGACGCCGACGACGTCTACCGGCCCGAGAAGCTCGCGCGCCAGGTCGCGATTCTCGAGCGCCGGCCGCGCGCGGCGATGGTCTACGGCGCTTCGCAGTACTGGCACAGCTGGACCGGCGAGCCCGGCGACCTCGCGCTCGACCGGCCGCGCAGGCTCGGCGTGGCGCCGGACACGCTCGTCGAGCCGCCCGCGCTGATCGCGCTGTACCTGAGCGGCGAGGCCCGCACCGCGGCGATGTGCGCCCTGCTCGTGCGTCGCGGCGCGGTGGAGCAGGTCGGCGGCTTCGAGGACTCGTTCTCGGGAATGTTCGAGGACCAGGTCTTCCTCTTCAAGCTGTGCCTTCGCCACGCGGTGTTCGTCGAGAGCGGCAGCTGGGATCGCTACCGCCAGCACCCGGAGTCCTTCGTCGAGCGCGAGCGCCGCAGCGGCAACGACATCCGCCGCGAGTCCACGCCAGAGCAGCGCGCGTTCCTCGAGTGGCTCGAGCGCCACCTGGCCGAGCAGGGAATCGCCGACGCCGACCTGCGGGCGGCGCTGCGGCGCGCGACGCGCCCCTACCGCCATCCGCTCGCGCACCGGCTGTCGCCGCGCAGGGGCGTGCGCCGCCTGCTGGGCCTGCGCCGCCGGCTGACGGCGTGAGCGCGCACGGCGACCGCGCGGCGATCGCGCCGCCGGCCGGCGAGCTCGCCCGCCCTCGCTGGTCGGTGATGATCCCGACGTGCCTCGCGGTCGTGTCGCTCGTAGTCCCACCAGCGTCGCACGAGCCAGGCGAGCGCGGCCGCCACGCGAGAGTCGTAGATGGTCCATGTATCGAGGCTGTGCATCACATACACCTTGCTGACGGCAGCGATGCGCGCTGCGTTCAGCTCGCGCCAGTCGGACTGCCCGCTGTTCTGTCGAGGACGGCAAGCGACGCCCGGACCCTACGGAGAGCCTTCTGCCGTTACATCAGCATCGGCGAGCGGGGGCACTGGCAGACGATCTCCGCGCTCGAGCAGTCCAAGAGCGGCGTGCTGCACGACTGGCTTGAGACGATCGCCATCGGACAGCGGCTGCAACCGCCATGCATGGTGGTCCGCAGGGAGGTCTACGAACGGCTCGGAGGATTCGATCGCCGGATCGGCCGATACGGCGAGGACTGGGAGATGTGGGTGCGCATCGCCGCGCACTACCCGGTGTGGTTCGAGGTCGAACCGCTCGCCCTGTACCGAGTGGGCTCGGCATCGCTGACGGCGACGACGATGCGCACGGGCCAGAACGTCGAGGACATCCTTCGAGCGATCGACGTCATCCATGCCCATCTGCCGCCGGAGCGCGCTGACGCCTTGCGCGTACAGGCGCGCGAGGTGGCTGCCACGACGGCCCTGCGCCGCGCCAGACGAGCGATCGACTCCGGGCACGGGCCGGTGGCGCTGGCTCAGGCCCGGGCGGCGGCTCGCGTGAGCCGGTCGCCGGCGGTCGTGCGGGCGCTTGTGCATACCTCGCTGCGCCTCGCCATGCGTCGGGTCGGGACCCGGGCATGACACGGACGGCCGCGATCAGCGTCGCGATCTCGACGCGTGACAGGCCGCAGGCACTCGCCCGCTGCTTGGCGTCGCTGCGAGCCGGAAGCGTACTGCCTGCCGAGGTCATCGTGGTCGATCAGAGCCGCGGCGATGACACGCGCCGGCTGCTCGGTGGCGCGCGAGACGTTCGGTACGTCCCGCACGCCGGATCGGGGCTTGGGGCCTCGCAGAACATCGCCTTCGCCCATGCCGCCCAGGACGTCGTCGCGGTGACCGACGACGACTGCGTCGTCGATGTGCGCTGGTTGGAGGCGGTCGAGAGCGGCCTCTCAGGCCCCCGAGCACCCGCTGCTCTGACGGGAAGGGTGATGCCACTCGGCCCCGACACGCCCGGTCGCTACCCGGTCTCGACGCGCCAGTCGACGGTGCCGCGCCAGTTCTCCATTCGCTCGCGACCATGGGAGGTCGGGAGTGGCAACAACTTTGCCGTGCGGCGAGAGTGGTGGGAGCGCATCGGTGGCAACGACGAGCGCCTTGGCCCCGGCGCCCCTGGCCTTGGCGCCGTCGACATCGACCTGTTCTATCGGCTGCTGCGCACCGGCGCCGGCGTACGCTACGAGCCGGCTGCTGTCGTGTTCCACGAGCGCACAACGCTCCGCGGCTGCTCGGAACGGCGTTTCCCCTACGGCCACGGCATCGGTGCGATGTGCGCGGTGTGGCTTCGAAGCGGAGACCTGCGCGCCGTATTGATTCTGGCCCGATGGCTTGGTTTCCGGCTGCGCCGTCTGCTGCGCGGGCTACGAGGAGCGGATCTCACACTGGCCCACGAGGAACTGCTTGTCCTGATGGGCACCGTCTGCGGCGTTGTCCGCGGCGCGCGCTGGGAACGGAGGGTGGCCTCGCGTGAGGTAGCGTCGCAGCCGCTGCACCCGCCCTTTCCCGCACGTCCCCCGGCACCATCGGCCACGGCTCAGGTGAGCATCGTCATCACCAATCACAACTACGGCGCCTTTCTGCCAGCGGCGCTGGCGAGCGCCGTCGGCCAGCGTGGCGCCGACATCGAGGTGCTCGTCGTCGACGACGGCTCGACGGACGACTCGCGCGAGGTCATCGCCCGCCACGAGGGACAGGTGCGCTCGCTGCTGCAAGAGAACCGCGGCCAGAAGGCCGCGTTCAACGCGGCCCTGGACATCGTCGGCGGCGACGTGGTGCTGTTCCTCGACGCCGACGACGAGCTGAAGCCCGGCATCGCCGCCGCGGTGGCCGGCGCCCTCGCGGCCAATCCCGGCGCCGCGCGCGTGGTCTTCCGACTCGAGGTGGTCGATGAGGCCGGCCGCGCCACCGGTGAGACGACTCCTTCCGCGTGGGTACCGCTGCCGCATGGTGACGTCCGCTCCGCGGTGCTGGCGTTTCCGGACGACCTGCCATGGCCGCCGACGTCAGGCAACGCCTTCGCCGCCTGGGCGCTGCGCCGGGTCATGCCCCTCCCGCTCGATGAGGATCCGACCGGCGCCGACTCCTGTCTGCACCCGCTCATCCCGATGCTGGGCCCTGTCGTCGCTCTCGAGTGCGTGGGCGGCAGCTACCGCCTGCACGGCAAGAATGCGCACTGGCGCGACGGAGTGGACGCCGACCGATCGCGGCTGCTCGTCCGCCGAGCCCACCGAATCCACGCCGACCTCGACCGCCTGGCCCGCGAGCTCGGCCACGGCGGGGCACGGCCGCGATCGGTGACGATCGCCGCGCACCGGATGGTGTCGTTGCGGCTGGGCGGACCGGGTCACCCGACACCCGGAGACACGCGCTGGAGGGTGCTCGGCGCCGGACTGCGCGCCGCGAGCGGGCGTACGGACGTCTCGGCCGCGCGGCGCGTCGGCTACGCCGCTTGGTTTGCCGCGGCCGCCCTCGCACCACGTCCAGTGGCGCGGGCACTCGCTGAAGCGGCCTTACAGCCCGTGCGTCGTGGCGGCCGGCTGCGCCGGCTGGTGGGCCGGTGAGCGAGGGGGAGATCCTGCCGATAGCCGTCGCGGTGGTCAGCTTCAACACTCGCGACGTACTCGAAGCCTGTCTGGCGAGCGTCGTTGCCGCGCGCCCGCCCGAGACGGTGGTGATCGACAACGGCTCGACCGACGGGAGCATCGAGCTTGTTCGTGCCGGCTTCCCGGACGTGCGGCTGATCGTCAACGAACAGAATCTGGGCTATGGCGCCGCTGCCAACCAGGCCTTCGCGAGCAGCAGCGCTCCCGCCGTCCTTCTGCTCAACAGCGATACGGTCGTGGCGCCGGATTCGTTGGAGGCGCTCGGGGCCTTTCTCGCCGCTCATCCTGGGACGGCTGTCGTGGGGCCGCGACTCGCGAATGCGGACGGAAGTCTGCAGCGCTCGACATATCCGTACCCCTCGGCCGCGGACACGCTGCTGGGGGAGTCCGGGCTGCACCTGCTGGTACGGCGCGTGCCGCTGCTGCGCGAGCGCTTGTGGCGAACGTGGAGCCATGACGCCGCACGACGTGTGCCGTGGGTCCTCGGTGCCGCCCTGGCCATCCGCCGCGAACCATTCGAGAGCGTCGGCGGCTTCGACGAGGCGTTCTTCATGTACGGCGAGGAGGTCGACCTCTGCCGCCGGCTGCATCAAGCCGGCTTCGAAACGTACTTCGCTCCCGTCACCACCGTGGTCCACCTGGGCGGCGTCAGCACGGACATGCGCGGGCCGGAGATGCAGCGCGAGTTCTTGGTCAGCAAGCGTCGTTACATGCTGCGCCACGAATCCCGCCGGTCGGCGGCGCGCCTGCTGGCGGTGTTGCGTGCGATCGTGCGGGCGCGGCTCGCGCGCGAGCGGCTGCGCCGGCGCCTTGGTATGGACCGCCCGGAGGTGCGCGGAGCCATCTCGGCGTGGGAGGCCTTGCTCGCCGAGCGCGGGCTGTGGCGGCCGTGAAGCGACGTATCCTGCTGCTCAGCCCGTTCGCTGCGGTCCGCGACGCCGACCACGGCGGCGCGCGCGCCGTCCGTGGCCTGGCCGGCGCGCTGGCGCAGCGTCACGACCTCGTCCTGCTGCACCTGGAGCCGGGTGCGCAGGTCGACCCCGACCTCGCGGCGCGCTGCGTGGCCGTGGACTCACTGCAGCAAATGGACGGCGGCGGCGCCTGGTCGCGCCGCGCGCGTGGCGGTCTCGCGCTTGCGCGCGGCCGCTCGCTGTGGGCGGGCGAGATCGGGGTCGCACGCCTGCAACGGCGGGTGCGCGAGCTCGCCCGCGGCTTCAGCGCGGAGATCATCCAGGCGGAGTACGCGATCCTCGGCGAGGCGCTTCGCGCAGTCGATGCGGGACCGCTGCGCGTCCTGACCGTCCACGACCCGGCCTCCACCCGGCGGGAGAGCCTCTCGCTGCGACGCGAGGGACTGCCGCTGGCCCACCGGCTCGACGCTGTGGTGTCGCTGCGCCAGGAGCGCCGCGCGCTCGCGCTGGCCGACGGTGTCGTGGTCTTCACCGAGCGCGACCGCCGCCTGCTGGCGCCGAGCACCCCGGCCTCGACCGAGCTGGTGACCCTTCCGCTGGGCTGGGACGTACCGGCCGAGGCCCTCGACCCGGTCGGCACGCAGCCCCCGACCCTGCTCTTCGTGGGCAGCTTCACGCACCCACCCAACGTTCAGGCGGCGGTCACGTTGGCGCAGCGGATCCTTCCGCGGGTACACGTCGCGCATCCCGAGGCGCGGCTGGACATCGTCGGGAGGTCGCCGCCGGCCGAGGTTCTCGGGCTGGCCGGCGATGGCGTTGTCGTGCGTGGCTTCGTCCCCAGCGTCACGCCCTACCTGGATCGCGCCGCCGTCGTCGTGACGCCGATCGAGATCGGCGGTGGCATGCGCATCAAGGTGCTGGAGGCTCTCGCCGCGGGCAAGGTCGTCGTCGCGAGCTCACGGGCAGCCGAGGGCCTGACGGCTCAGTCAGGCCGCGATCTGCTCGTTGCGGACGGCGACGTCGGCATGGCAGCGGCGATCAATCGGCTGCTCGACGACGACCGGCTGCGCCGGCAGATGGCCGCGAGCGCCAGGGCATGGGCGCTTCGGGAGCTGAGCTGGTCGACGATGGCGGATCGCTACGACGAGCTCTACGCGCGTCTGGAGCGGCGGCGCAGTGGTTCCCGCAGCCGTGACGCTGCCACAGCGCGGCGGTAGGCGCCGCTCGGGGTCCGCACTCGAGCCCTCCGGATCTGCGGGCGTAGCCGCCTACCCAGGAGGCTAGTAGTTTTCCATGGCCTCCTTGCTACGCTGCCTCAACTGCCGGTGGAGGGACGCGCCGGACCTGCCAGCCATCACGGATCGTTATGAACAACCGACTGCGCCGCCGCCTCGTATTCCTAGTACCGCTCTTGCTGTGCGCGGGCGTCAGCGTCAGCGTGGCTCCCGTATGGAGCACCTCGCGCCCGCTGGTGAGGTTCGTCAAGGCGCCGCCTGCCCGAACGAATTCTGCGGACGCGGAGTTTCGCTTCAAGACGAAGGCGAAGAGGACCTGGTGTCGGCTTGACAGGCTGCGCTACCGCCGCTGCCGCAGCCGCGTGAAGTACTCCGGCGTGTGTCGCGGCCGGCACACGCTCACGGTGCGCGCCCGCTACCGGGGACGCACGCGGTTCGTGCGCCGCCGTTGGAACGTCCGGTACTCCGGGCGCAGCCCCGCCGCCAAGCGGCCACCCCGGTGCAGCGACAGCAGCGCGGGCTCCGGCTCCGGCCCGCCTGCCGTGCGCCCGCCTGCCGTGCGCAAGCTCATCTTCGCCGACGAGTTCAACGGCACGACGCTCGACACGGCGGCGTGGAGTGCGTACGACAGCCCCGGCCACGCCGGGAACGGGTTGCGAAGGCCGTCGGCGTTCTCGCTCGACGGGCAGGGCAATCTGGTGGTCACCGCGCAGATGGTGAACGGCACGATCGTCTCGGGTGGCATGGCTAATCGGCTGCAGTTCACGTACGGACGGGTCGAGTTTCGCGTGAAGACCGAGCCCGACCCGACGGGCACGATGAACGCCAACGTGCTCACCTGGCCGCAGAAGCAGCGGTCGCCGGAGTTCACCGAGACCAACATGTATGAGACCGGGCCGCACGTCGACAACCGTCGCCGCTTCGATTCGTACGTCCACTTCGGAACGGCCAACTGGCAGAAGTGGACCACGCACCGCGTTGACCCGTCGCGGTGGCATACGGTCGCCATGGAGTGGTATCCCGGTCTCTTGGAGATCTACATCGACGGGCTGCTCGCCTGGAGCGTCAGCGACCGGGCGGCCATCCCCGACGTCCTGCACCACCTCTGCATCCAGCTCGACGCGATGGCGACGCGCACGCTCACCCAGCCGGTGCGGATGTACGTCGACTACGTGCGCGTCTACCAGTAGTCCAGTCCTCCCGGCAGCACGGGCGGCTCGTCGACGCCGGGCGCCGGCTGACGCGGGGCTTCGGCTAACGTTCAGCGCCACGTACAACAACAGCTAGATCAAGGGAGGACCTCCGCTCCTGTTCAGCACGATGTCCGCTTCCTCGGAGATCCCCCAGATACCGCGCGCGTGGCGCTCGTCGCAGCTGGTCCGCCGGCTGCTGCGCATCATCGCAAGGTCGCGGAAAGCCGTCGCGAAACGGCGACGAACGCGGGAAAGCGAGGATTTCGTCAAGGCGGTCCTCCCGGTGATTCCCGAGGCTGAGGGCATCACGCCGGCAGCCTGGAGCGAGCTGCGGGTCCTCACGACCGTCGCTGATATGACCGTTCTCACCCTGGCGGCGCCGGGACGGCCGCCGGCCGCCGTGCTGAAGTTTCCCCGGACCGAACCCGCGGCGGCGAGTCTCCGCCGGGAGAAACAGGTGCTGCGGTCGCTGCAGCAGGACGTCCGCCTTGGCGGCTGGAGCGGCCTTCTGCCCACAGTGCTCGCCAGCGGGGAGGTGGCAGGGCGCCCATACCTCGTCCAGAAGGCGATTTCCGGTGTTCAGGGCGCAACTCTGCTCGCGAGGGGGGCGCCGGTGGCGGAGCTGCTGCTCGCTGCGACGTCTGCCATCGGCGACCTTCACCGCCACACCGCCACGCCGCGCATTGTCGATGAGAGCCTGCTCGAGCACGTCCTCGGCACGCCGGTCGAGGAGGTCCGCAGCGCCCTGCCCAAGCTCCGAGAGGGTGCGCGTGCGGCCGCGGTCGACCATATCGAGCGCGACGTCACCGCATCGCTGGCGGGGAGAATCGTGCCGGTCGGCTGGATTCACGGCGACTTCGCTCCAACGAACATCCTGTTCAGCGAAGAGGGGACGACCGTGAGCGGCGTCGTCGACTGGGAGCTCGCCACTCCGGCGGGATTGCCGCTCCTCGACGTGCTGCAGCTGCTCATATCCACGCGAATGCTTCTCGGCAGCTGCGAGTTGGGCGACGTGGTCGCCGGGCTGCTCGAAGGAGACGGCTGGGGGCCAGAGGAGGCAGCAGTTCTGGCAGCGGCAGCATCTGGCCTACCGGGCGAGCCTCTCGAGCTGCGCCCCCTGCTCCTGCTCTGCTGGCTGGACCACGTGCGCGGGAATCTCAGGAAGTCCCGGCGCTACCTGCGCAGCCCCCTGTGGTCAAGAGCGAATGTCGATCCGGTGCTGAGGTCGGCCTCGCGTCGATGAACCTGCGTGTCACGACTCCCGCGCCGCGCGACACCTGGCGGCGTGTGGCCGCGGCCGACCCGCACGCGCTCGTGTTCGGCACACCGGCCTGGATCGACTGCATCTGCGCGAGTGGCGACTACGTGGATGCGACGCGGCTGTACGAGACGCCCGATGGGCACACGCGGGTGCTCCCGCTGGTACGGCGCGCACGCCTGCCAGAGCCGATGACGATTCGGGCCTCGCTGCCGGACGGCTGGGGAACCGGCGGCCTGATCGGGGACCCGCCGGTTCGCTCCGAGGATGTCGGCGGCGTGTTCGCCGACCTTGCCCTTGACTCGGCTCTGAGCACATCCATCAGGCCGAACCCGCTCGTCGACGACATCTGGGCGAGCGCCCGTCCGCCTGCGTTCGTCGCTGTGCCTCGCGTCGCGCACGTGCTCGACCTCGACGGAGGTTTCGCGACGGTATGGTCCGAGCGGATCACGACGGCGACGCGGACGAAGCTCCGACGAGCCGAGCGCACCGGGCTCGTGGTCGAGCGCGAGACGAGCGGCCGCGGTGTCGACATCTTCTACGCCATCTACCTGAGCTGGCTCGAACGCCGTGCGCGCGAGCGCCGGATGCCCCTACCGCTCGCCCTCTGGCGCGGACGCCGTCGCGAGCCGCTTCGCAAGTTCGAGACCGTCGCGGAGACCTTGGGTGAGTCATGCCGCATCTGGATCGCCTGGCTCGACGGCGCGCCCGCCGCCGCGACCATCGTGCTCATCCACGGGGCCAACGCGATCTACTGGCGTAGCACGAGTGACAGGCATATTGCCGGGCCCGCCCGCGCCAACGATCTCCTGCAACGGGTGGCGATCGAGGATGCCTGTAGCCTCGGCTGCCGCTACTACCACATGGGCGAATCGGGAGGCGTCGAGTCACTCATGCACTTCAAGAGTCGGTTCGGCGCGTCGCAGTACTCCTACTGCGACTACCGCCTCGAGCGCCTGCCGATCTCAAGCGCGCACCGCGCGGCCCGCCGGCTGAGCAGTGCGGTCGAAGGTCGGCTCCTGCGGTGAAGCACGACGCCATCACGAGGAGACGACGCCTCCCGCGTCTGGTGGCTGAGCTGTACGGAACTACCACGCTCGGCGACTGCCTGACGGCGCTGCGCTACCTCGTGAACCCGTCCGATCTCGTACGGGGTCCGGCGGTGCGCGAGTACGAGAGCGCCTTCGCCCGCCGGGTCGGCGTCCGCTACGCGTACAGCTTCTCGGCCGGCCGTACCGCCCTCTACGCGCTCCTGCGAGCGTTCGGCATCGGCGGCCCGGGGGACGAGGTGCTGCTCCAGGTTCCGACGCACGTCGTCGTCGCCAACGCGATCCGCTACGTGGGCGCTCGGCCCCTGTACGTCGACTGCGCACTCGATAACTTCAACATCGATCTCGAGCAAGCCGAGCGTCAGACGACGTCCAGGACGCGGGTTCTGATCCTGCAGCACACGTTCGGAATACCGGTCGACCTGGACGCCGCCTTCGAGCTGGCGCGCCGGAGGAACCTGATCGTCATCGAGGACTGCGTGCACGCGCTGGGCTCCACATACGCCGGGCGGCCGGTCGGGAGCCTCGGCAATGCCGGGTTCTTCAGCACGGAGGAGACCAAGACGATCTCGAGCACGATGGGCGGGATGGCCGTCACCGACGACCCGCAGATCGGGGCGCGCCTCGAGGAGATCCAGTCGAGCTGCGCATGGCCGGCGGCGGCGATAACCGCGCGCTATCTTCTCAAGCTCGTCGTCTATCACCTGTTCACGCAGCCGCACGTGCACCGCCTGACGCGTCCGGTCTACGTGCTGCTCGGAAAGGGCCGCCGCACCCGGCTCGCGCCCCCGGCGACGGCAGAGGCAGAGCAGCGTGGCGACCGTCCGCGCGAGTATCAGCAGCGGCTCAGCAACGCGCAAGCTGCGGTTGCGCTGCGCCAGCTGGCTCGTCTCGACGCGAATGTCGAACATCGGCGCGCGGTCGCCGCCGCGTACGGAGCCGCGCTTCGTGAGCATGGCTTCTCGGTCCCGCAGCCGCCCCCGAAGGCCGACGCGGCCTACCTGCGCTACCCGATCTGGGTCCAAGACCGCGAGCGGACGATGCGCCTGGCCGCGCACCGGGCCGTGCTCGGTGGCTGGTTCAGCTCGGTGATCGGTGAAGCGCGCGCCCTCGCCGACGTCGGCTATGAGCCCGGCTCGTGTCCGCGCGCCGAGAGGGTGGCCGGACACCTCGTCAACCTGCCGACCCATCCCCGCGTCAGCGAGCGGGACGTCGAGGAGATCGTCGAGGTGCTCAAAGAGGTCGCCGAGTCCGGAGGTGCCCTCTGAAGGAGGTCGACATCCGGGACGCCGGAGCGGCGGCGCGCGTGACCGTCCCGGCGCCCCGCGACGTGTGGCAGGACGTCATCGCCTCCGATTCGCAGGCGCTCGTATTCCAGACGCCCGCCTGGGTCGACTGCATCTGCGCCAGCGGTGGCTACGAAGATGCCTCGTGCCTCTATGAGACTCGGGCCGGCCGGCGGCTCATCCTGCCGATGGTTCGCCGCAGCGGCGTTCCTCGGTGGCTGACGACGCAGGCCTCCTTCTTCCCGGGATGGGGAATGGGCGGCCTGCTGGCGGATGACCCCGTCCGCAGGGAGGACGTTGCTCTCCTCTTCGACGATCTCCTCCGGCGCCAGGTCCTCCGCACGACCGTGCGGCCGAATCCGCTGAGCGCCGAGGTCTGGGCGGCCGCTCGTCCCGCCGGGGTGCTCAGCGTGCCCCGCCTCGCCCACGTCCTCGACCTCGAGGGTGGCTTCGCAACGGTCTGGTCTGAGCGCTTCACGGGAACCGCTCGGACAGCAGTACGAAAAGCCGGGCGGGCCGAGATCGTGGTCGAGTGCGACACCACGGGCAGGCTTGTGCCGATCTTCCACGACCTCTTGCGCATGTCGCTCGACCGCTGGGCTCGTCAACAACATGAGCCGCTCGCGCTCGCGCGGCTTCGTGGACGGCGTCGCGACCCCCTCGTCAAGTTCAGGGCAATGGCTGCCCTGCTCGGGGAGAGCTGTCGCATCTGGGTCGCCTGGGTGGAGGGGCGAGCGGCCGCCGCCATCCTCGTGCTGCAGGACAAGAACGCCAGCTACACCCGCGGCGCCATGGACAAACAGCTCGCCGGGCCGAGCCGGGCCAACTACCTGCTCCACCAACTGGCCATCGAGCAGGCATGCGAGGCCGGCTGCCGCTCGTATCACATGGGCGAGTCAGGGACGTCGCCATCGCTCGCGCAGTTCAAGACCCGCTTCGGCGCGGCACCGCATCGTTATGCTGAATATTACGTGGAGCGTCTTCCCCTGACGCGCGCAGACCAGCAGTTGCGCAAGCTCGTGAAGCGTGCCGTACGGTTCAGCGACCACGGGTGACGCGGGTCCATTTGCTCCTGCGCGAGATCACCATAGAATCACCCCATCCGCCTCGCTCTGCTGAAAGGCCGCATCGCACGAGAAGCGCGCGGCCTGCTCACCAGGCGCCGCGTCGACGAGCCGTTGGACTGGCTTCGGTTCAGGCTCGACACCTTCCCCCGTGCGGGTCGGCTGAACAGCGTCTACCAGCCACTTCCCTGGCTCGGGCTGCATGCGGCCAAGCGAGCCGAGGGGACCGCGTCGCGGTGGGCCGCCATGGAGCGCGTGCTCGACGGGTGCGACCCGCAGTCGGCGCTCGACGTCGGCTGCAACCGCGGTTTCTTCACGCTGAGCGCCGCGGGGCGCGGGATCCCGACGATCGGCGTCGAGAGCGACCCACCGGCGTACCGGTCGGCGCTCTACGCGATCCGCAAGGCGGGCGTCGCCGACGCCGGACTGCTGATCTTGACGGTCCGGCCGGAGAACGTTGCTCTCCTGCCCGCGTCGGACGCCGTGCTGTGCCTATCGCTCTGGCACCATTTCGTGCGGGAGCATGGGCTTCAGGTGGCGACAGGGATGCTCGCGGCTCTTTGGGATCGCACCGGGCAGGTCCTGTTCTTCGATACCGGCGAAGACGAGATGCCGGCGTCGTACAACCTCCCTGCCATGCTGCCCGAGCCCCGTACGTGGCTCGCGGGATACCTCGAGAGCACCTGTGCCGGCGCAGAGGTTGCCCACCTCGGCCAACATGAGGCGTTCCGCGCTGACGGCCAGCCGTGCCTGCGCAACCTGTTCGCGGTGATGCGCGGATCGCACTAGCGGGCCGCGCGACCGACACCTCAGGGCCTGTCGTTCTGAGCAACGCACCGGCGATCCCGCCGGCACGGCCCCTTGGGCGTGCCCGGCGGATCGCGGATCAGGCGGGCGCGTAAGCCGCGACCCAGTCGACCTGCACGTGACCGGCAGTCGAGTTCGCGGGGGCGCCGCCGCTCAGCGCGGTCTCTGTCTGCAGGACCCAGCGCATCGGCGTGTTGGGGATCCGCGAGGTGGGCGCCAGGATGACCTTGCCGTCGAGGATGTAGCGGCAGGCGGTTGGCGTCCACTCGAGGACCGCCGTGTGCCACGTCGGGTAGGTGGCGCTCGAGCACGCGCCATCCTGGTCGGACCCAGAGGTCCCGTTCTGGCGATGCATGAAGGCGCAGATCGTGCCGTTGAGGTTACCCTCGGGGAAGTCGATCTCGCCGTCGCGCGGCCAGACACCGGACTTCGGCCACAGCAGCCAGGCCGTCTTGTATTGAGGGAGCGGATCGGCGCGGAAGCGCATCGCGTAACGACCGTAGGTCTGCGCTGTGTACGTGAGTCCCGATGACACCGTCCAGCTCGACACGGCGGGGTCGGTGCTCGGCAGCTTCGGGATCGGCGCCGACACGAGATGCGTCGCGACCCCGTTGATCGTCTCGGTGTGTAGCCACATGTCCATCAGCCCGTCCTTGATCGAGATGGTCTTTTGCGGCCAGTAGACGCCGTTCTTGCTCGTATCCTTGTACGTATTGGGGTAGGCGGTCCACTTCGCCGAGACGGCCGCGGGGAAGCTGCCGAGCGCCACGTCCTGACCGAAGTCGTCGATGAAGATCTGCCGCCATCCGGGCAGGTCGCCGACCGGCGTCGGCTCGCCGGAAGGATCGACGGTCGGCGATGGCGGGGGGGGAGGGGTGCTCGTCGGGGCCGTGACGGTGAAGCTCGCCGACACGATCTGCGTCTTGTCGTTCGTCGTCTCGACGGCCGCGGTGATCGTATGCGCCGCGATCGACAGCGAGCCGACGTCCAGCGCGACCGCCGAGCCGTCGCTCGCCGTGCCGGCGAAGTCGAACGGCGCGCTGGAGTCGATGTTGCGCGGGGCGCCGCTCATCGTCGTGTCATCGAGGTAGAAGCGGACGCGCTTGGCGCTCGCCGTCGGCGTCACGAAGACGAAGACGTCCGCCGGCTGGATGTACGTCCTGCCGGCCAGCGACTGGGCGCTCGAGCGGTCGGGTTCAGTGCTCACCGCGAGCGAGTAGTTCGGACGCGGTGTGGCCACGGCCTGTCCGGTCATCCCCGCCGACAGCAGCACGCAGGCGAGCAGCGGGAGCACGGCCAGGCCGCGTCGTGTTACATGAAGGCGCTTGGGAGACATAGGCTCTCAATCGACGACTCAGCAGCGACCTTGAGCGCACACGGACGATTGTTCGAGTGACATGGACCCATGGACGGCGAGCGCGTGGCGCGCATTCAGCCAGACGTCCATGGTCATACCGATCACTGCCCTACTGACGGGCTGCTCGCCTGACGCTCTCGTAGGCGGCCTCGAAGCGCGGAATGACCTCCGCGGGGGTGTACGTCCGCGCGCGCAGGAGGGCATTGTCGGCCAGCGCCTCACGTAGGGCGCCGTCGTCGACGATCGTGTGGAGGGCGGCGGTAAGCGCCGCGGCGTCGCCGGGCGCCACGAGCAGGCCCTCCCGCCGGTCGTGCACGATCTCCGGGATGCCGCCGATCGCCGACGCGACGACGGGCCGCCCCGCCGCAAGCGCCTCCACCACCACGATGCCGAACGGCTCGCCCCATACCGACGGCACGACGAGCGCGAGGCAGCGGCGCATCGCCTCGCGCACCGCGCCGTTGGGCCAGTCGCGCAGGAGCGTCACTCCGGGCAGGAGGTCGCGCGGGGTGTCGGGCCAGACCTTGCCGATGAGCACGAGCGCCGGGCGCCGCGCCAGCCGCGCGTGGGCGTCGAGAAGGACATGCACGCCCTTGTCGCGGCGCACGTCGCCGACGAACAGCAGGAACGGCTCGCGCGGGAGCTCGCGCAGCAGCCGCTCGTACGGGCTGGGGTCGGGCGCAGCCGCAACGAAGTTGGGCACGACGACGTACGGCAGGCCGGCGGCGGTCAGGCCGTTGCCCGCCGCGGTTGCCGCGCTCACCGGGACGAAGAGGTCGACGAGCGCCGCCTCGGCCCGTGCGAAGGCGCGCTGACCGGCGACGACGACGGCGCCCTTCGCCCCGCCGTAGTGGCGCCCGGCGCAGGCGAGGCACTTCGCAAGCCCCGGGCCGCTGCAGACGCGGCCGTCGCGCATGAGGCTCTTCTTCGGGCACGCGAGCGTGAAGTAGTGCAGGCTCATGACCAGCCGCGGGCCAGCGCGGCGCTTGAGCGGCAAGAACGAGCGCGCGAGCCAGTCGTGGCCATGCACGACGTCGGGCCGCTCGCGCCCGACCACGCGCCGCAGGCCGGCGACCGCGCCGGGGTCGGGCGCCGGCGGCGCCCACGGCCGCGCGCTGGTCGCGAAGAGCCGCTCGGCGCGCTGCGTCGTGGACGCGATCCGGTGGACCCGCACGCCCGCGTCGTCCTCCACCGGCGCCAGGCTCTCGGCGGCGAGCGTGGCGACGCTCACTTCGTGGCCGCGGCGCACGAGCTCACGCGCGAGGCTGCTGACGAGGATCTCCACGCCGCCTACGAACGGCGGGTAGAAGTCGCAGATCATCAGGATCCTCATCGCCGATCGGCCTCCCCATCGCCGGGCCACCGCAGTCGTGCCGCGGCGACCCCGCGGACGACGGCGCGAAACGGGCCGCCGCTCTCGCCGCGGTCGAACTCGTTGGCGGCGTGGTGCAGCCAGCAGGCATGGAATGAGAGCAGCGCCTCGTCGGCCGTCAGCGCGAGCTCGCGTGCGAGCTCGTCGGGGACGGTCGCGAGCGCGGGGGGGATCGGCGCGCTCCGATGGGCGAGCTCGGTGACGGCCTGTGTGTGGGTGAGCCGTCCGGCGCGTGCGACGCCGTCGGCGAGCGCGTACCAGAGGTCGCCCAGCGGCGGTGCTGCCGGCACCGCACTCTCCCAGTCGAGGATGCCGACGCGGTTGCCGGCGACGAGGACGTTGGACATCGTCAGGTCGTTGTGAGCCGCCGCGAAGACGAGCGTGCGTCCCTCGAGCCGGGCGGCGAGCGCCCGGAGTGCCGCGACGTATTCCGTCATCGCCGGCCCGCCATCGGCGGCGGCGACGCGCGCAGCGGGCGCGAGCAGGAGCCGGTGAAGCGGCTCGGGGCCAGCCGCGCCGGTCGATGCCGTCGCCGCAGTCCATTCGCGCAGCCAGACGGACAACCCGGCGAGGATCGTTGGCGCGCGCGCGGGGTCGCGGGCGATCAGCGTGCTCGCCGGGGGCCCCGCAAGCGCCGTCGTGGCCAGCAGGCCCGGAGCGGCGGTCGCGACGATGGCGGGGACGGCGACGCCCGCCCGCCGCGCGCCGTCGCCGAGGGCGTCGAGCGCCGCGCGCTCGCGCTCGACGCGCTGGAAGCCGCCAGCGTCCAGCGCCACCTTCGCGACGAGGTCCGGCGCGCGACCGGCCGCCGCGAACCGCAGGATGACCGCAACGCGCGCGTCGCGCCGCGTGCCGGTCGCCGCCGCCGCGGCGCAGCGGACGCCCCGGCCGTCGAGCGAGGCCAGCCAGCGCAGCGGGTCGGCCGCGGGCCGTCGCGTCGCGAGCAGCGCGCAGCCTGGCGCGGCGAGGCCGGCGAGCGCCCGTCCCGCGCGTGCGCGGAGCAGCGCGGCGGCGCACGCGGCGGTCACGGGGTGGATCCCGAGATGGCGCGCGCCGGCGTCGCGCAGCGCCGCCACATCGAGCGAGACGGCGTGGGCGCAGTCCGGCCACGGCGGCACGGTGAGCAGCCCCTGGAGCGACGCGAGGCCAGCTCGATGGACGAGCCACCCGGCGGCATGACGCCAGCGTCGTGGTACGACGACGCAGAGCACCCCCTCGGCCTCCAGGCGGGGGCCGGCCCGCGCGATCGCCTGCTCGAGCCAACGCACGCTCAACTCTGCGGCGAGCGGAGCCACGAGGGCGAAGTCGACGCGGCCGCCGGGATCGCCGGCGTCCGGCACGGGCGTTGCGCCTCCGCCGAGCCCGAGTCGGCGCCTGGGCGACCCCGTCGGGTGCCAGAGCTCGAGCACGCTCCGCGGACCCGTCCAGCTCGGCTGCGTGCTCAACGACGTCTCGCGAGCGTCTCGAGGCAGACCTCGTCCAGCGCCGGTGTGGGCTCATCCCACGCCCGGCCGCGGGTCGCGCGACCGCATCCTGTGGGGGGCGCCTGTCGGACGTGCGGTGGCGTTCTCATCTCGGCGTCTGCGGACGGACCGTGGCTACGCCGTCGGCAGCAGAGCGCCGGACGGGCTAGCAGGGATGATCCCCGGCGCCGCCGTCCGCGGCGGCTGGAGCACGAAGATCACGCGGCCGAGGACGTAGCCGAAGGCGGCGGCGATCAGCGCACAGGGGACGAGCGCCGCCCGCAGCGCGGCGGTCGCCCCCTCGCGCGGCGCCACGCGCAGCGCGCGGAGCGTCGCCGCCGGGAGCGCACGCGTGATGTAGACCCGCTCGGTGTCCAGCGCGGCGCGATCGGACAGCAGCCGGACGAGCGCCTTGGAGACGCCCTCGTAGAAGCAGCGGCGCAGCACGTAGCGAGGCCGGCATCGTTCAACGCTGACCAGATGCTCGACCTCCGCGCCCTCGATCATCACGATCACTGCGCCGGGCTGCGCTCGTCGCGCGCGCAGGCACAGCTCGGTCTCCTCACACCCCAGCGGCTTGGAGCCCAGCCGGCCCACGGCCGGATCGAACCCGCCGACGCGCGCGAAGAGATCCGTGCGAAATGCCATGTTGCAACCGAGCGGGTTGCGGGCCGGTCCCGCTCGCACCATGCCGGCATACGAGCAGCCCACGGTCCACATCAACTCGGGGGCCAGCCATCCCGGCGCGCCCTCCAGCCACCGCGGCCGTGCGTGGCCACCGGCGGCCACGACCTCTTCGCCATCGAGCGCCGCCCGCAGCCCGGCGAGCCAGCCCGCATCGGGGATCGCGTCGTCGTCGACGAATGCGACGAACGGCGTCGCGCAGCGTCCGAGCCCTGCGTTGCGCGCGTGCGACAACCCCCGGTCCTGGAGGTTCGCCATGACCGTCACGCGGGGATCCGTGAACGTCCGCTCGAGCTCGGTCCGCAGCGCCTCGTTGTGGTCGACGACCACGATCAGGGCGGCCGGCGGAGGCTGCTGGGAGAGCACGGCAGAGATGCAGGCCGTGGTGGCCAGAAGTCGTCGCTCGGTGAAAGCGCAGACAATGACCGTGGTGTCCGCACCCCACCCATCAGGCTTTGAGCCAGTTTCCGTCCGGTTCTGCATTGTGCAACGCGCGACGCTAGCAGCCGCGGTCCCGTGAGGCTTCCGTGGCTGTCATCGCCCCTGGCACACGCGTCATGGGCGCTCATCACCACCACCGCGCTCAACGCGATCCTCGGCCTCGTCTACTGGGTGCTGGCCGCGCGACTGTACCCCGCCGACGTCGTGGGAGCCGCTGCCGGGATGATCAGCGCGATGCTGTTCGTGACCAGCCTCGGCTGGATCGGCCTGCAGTTCGTCCTGATCCGCTTCGTCCCGGTCGCGGGCGAGCGCACGGGCCAGCTCATCGCCGGTACGTATGCCGTAGCCGCCGCCGCGGGGCTGACCGCCGGGATCGTGTTCCTCGCCGCGTTCGCGGGCCCCACCGGACTTGGCTTTGTGGCGGCGGCGCCCGCAACCGTCGCGGCGTTCCTTGCCGGCGGCGCCGGGTGGGTGGTGTTCTCCCTCCAGGACCCCGCCCTGATCGGGTTGCGGCGCAGTGGCTGGGTCCCGCTCGAGAACGCGGCCTTCGGTGCCCTGAAGGCCGTCATCCTCGTGGTCGCGGCGGCGACGGGCAGTGCATGGGCGATCTTCGGCGGTTGGGCCGGCGCGGCGGCGATCTTCGCCGTGGTCGTCAACGTCCTCATCTATCGAAAGCTCCTGCCGCGCCGATCCCACGGGGCGCCAGGCGTCCTGCCCGACCGGCGGGGGCTGGCGCGTTTTGCCGCAGGGCAGCACGTCGTCGCCGTCCTCGCGGCGGTGCCCGACATGTTGGTCCCCCTGTTGGTGCTCGGGTTCCTCGGACCGTCCTCGAATGCCCACTACTACGCCGCCTGGACGATCGGCTACTCGCTGCGGCTGCTCGCCGTGAACATCGCCAACGCCCTGCTCTCCGAGGCTGCCCGCGCCGAGGACGCCCTGCCGGCACTGCTGCGCAGCGCCGGTCGACTGGCCATCGGTCTGCTTGTTCCGCTCAGCGTGGTAGCCCTCGTCGGCGCGGGGATGATGACCGCGGTATTCGGCAGTGGCTACGACGAGGCGACGGGGCTGCTGCGGATCTTCGCGCTCTCCCTGTTGCCGTTCGGAGTCGTGATAGGCATTCTCACGGTAGAGCGAGTCGGGCAACGCACCTCGCTCGCGCTGATCGTCGTCGGAGTATCCACCGGCGCGACCATCATTGCCGACGTCATCCTGATCCCCGGGCTCGGCGTGTCCGGAGCGGGATGGGCCTGGCTGATCGGCCAGCTCCTGGCCGCTGGGACCGGGCTCATCCTGCTGACGCGGCGAAATCGCCCGAGCACCGCGCCGGCACGCTGACCATCGACCAGCGTGCGCACAGGCTCGTTATCCTTCGGCGCGTGCCTGTTCTGTCAGCTGCTTCCTGGCCGGGAGGTGTCGCCTGATCTCCGAGTCTGCTCCCGGAGCTGCGCACGAGTCGAGGCAAGCCGGCCGGGAGGTCCTGGACGTCTCGGTGATCGTGCCGGCGCGCAACGCCGCGCATTTCCTGGATGAGTGCCTCGCTTCCATAGGCGCTTCGAATCCGCGCGAGATCATCGTCGTCGACGGGAACTCCACGGATGGGAGCCGCGATGTCTCGCACCGCTACACCGACCGGGTCCTGTCGGATGAAGGAAGAGGCCTGCCCGTCGCACGGATGCTCGGGGTACAGGCTGCGACGTCACGCTGGGTGGCGCTGGTCGACGCGGATGTGGTGATGCCGCCCGGAGCACTCGGGGAGCTCCTCGACGAGCTCGCGGAGGGCGGCTACACGGCACTCCAGGCGGGGGTCAAGAGCGTGTCTGGCCCGGGTTACTGGGGTCGCGCGCTGGCCCATCAGCACCGGGTGGGTCGAAGCAGGTACTGGTTCGGGCTGGTGACCACGGTCATGGAGCGCTCGGTGTTGCTGGAGCTTGGATTCGACCAGCGATTTCCCTCGGGGGAGGACATCGATCTGAGGTGGCGCATGGCACGAGGCGCTGCCCGGGTCGGCGTCTCCCGCCGGGTGGTCGTCCAGCACCGCTTCGAGGACACGTTCGCGGCGGCCCGCGACCAGTGGACGATGGATGGCCGGGGGTTGGCGCGGATGGTGCTCGCGTACAAGCTCGAGGCGCTACATCTGCTGCTGCTCCCGCTCGGCGGCTTCGTGTGGGGCGCGGGCAGGAGCCTGGTCCGTCGGCAGCCACAGTGGATCCCGTACTTCGTCGGCTACCTCGTCTTCAACTACGGCGCGCTGACGTGCGAGCTGGTGGCAGGGCTCGGCCGGCCGCGCCGCGCTCAGGTCTGACGCCGGACGCAGGCGAACAACGTCCGACCGTAGTTGCTCTTGTACGGGGGACGCGAGTCGTGATCGACGCCCAGCGCGATGACGTGGTCGAAGTCGGTGTGCTGCAAGAGCCAGTCGCGCACGCTGTCGGAGTTCCAGCCGGCCAGCGAGTGTCGGAACCACGCCTCGTGGTCCTGCCCCATCTCGAAGAACAGGACCTGCCGCGTGCGACGGGCGAGCAGCCCGACGAGCTCCTCTGCGGAGCAGCTGCCGCGGCCAAGGACGAAGTGGTGGGCCAGGCTGAAGCAGGACAGCACGTCCGCCGCCGGCTGTCGCTCGAGCAGGACAACAGAGTCGCCGACGGCGATCCGCGCCGGATCAAGGCCGTAGGCCGCCAGGCCGATCGCCGGCGCGACCGGCTCGATCTCGATCCCGCGCGCGTCGTAGCCGTAGCCCAGCATGCGGGCCACGAACCAGCCGTAACACGACGCGACGTCGAGGAAGGAGGCGTTCCGGTCCGACGCAGGCCCGTACTCAGTCAGAAAGGCGATCATGTGGTCAAGGCGGTCCTGACATGTCCGGACCACCGGCCACTCCTCGAGCTCCGGTGAGGCCACCGGTTGGTAGAGCTCAGCCCGGCTGTCCAGCCAGCCCATGTCGAGAATCACGTGCTGGAAAGGCGTCCATCGCGGGCGGCCAACGACCGCGACGTCGAGCTCGGTGGCGCCTGCGGCGTGGGCGGCCGCTGCGGTCTGATGACCGGCGAGCACCATGAAGCAGTCCGAACGTTTGGCTGCAGCAACGCTGATCACGCTCTCCCGAGACGAGCCGTGCTGATCGAGCGCGCGCTGGGGCCACCGGGGCAATGGCGTGGACGGTACTGACAAGTCCCCGGTCGGGCGCGCGAACCCATCGTCGGCGTTCGAGCCATCGCCGCCTCCCAGCAGGAGGCGGTCGACGCTCACCGACAGCAGCCGCGGCCGGCCCCGGAAGGGCGATCGTCCGACCCCTGCGAGTCGGCGAGTGAAAGCCTGGTCCAGCGCTGCCTGCGTCCAACGCTCGACATGGCGGCTCTCCCGCCGAGCCAGCGCCACGGCTCGTCTCGCGCGATAGGAGAGTCGTCCCGCCACGGGCACCCGTTGCTTCAAGCTCACCAGTTCATCCTTCAACGCCATGCCCGTATCTCACCACGGCGGGCTGATCGACGCGGTGCCCCCGGAGACTCGGCTCGGGAGAAGCCGGGCCAGCTACAGTAGGCGTCGATGCTGGCGATCGATGCCGTGGTTGATCCAGAGCCATGATGCCCACGAGCGCTACACGCCGCAAACGCCTGGCAGCGGCTCAGACAGCCTGTCCGCGCCCCAGGGCATGACGATCAGGACGATGATCAGCGCGACCGCGCCCAGCGACCGGCGGCGGAGCCGTCGTGTGGGCCCTGTCTGCGCAAGCGGGGTGCAAGGCCACAAGACCCGTCGATCGAGGCGTCGTGAGCTGTGAGGGTCCTGATGGCCACGGCCCTCTACCTGCCCGATCGCGGCGGGACCGCGATCCACACGCACGAGGTCGCCGTGCGCCTCGCGCGCCTCGGCGCCGAGGTCACCGTGGTGAGCACCTGCCCGAGCAAGCTGTTCGTGGCCGAGCGGCGCGAGGGAGAGGTCCACATCCTCTCTGTACGCTCGTGGCCGCCCAAGCGCGACTACTACATCGCGCCCGCGCTCGCGAACATGATCCACCACAGCGACAGCGACATCGTGCACTGCCAAGGCTACCACACCGCTGTGGCGCCGATCGTCATGCTCGCGGCGCTGCGCGCCAAGATCCCGTACGTGATCACGTTGCACAGCGGGGGCCACTCCTCGTGGCTGCGTCGTACCCTCCGCCCGGCGCAGGCCTGGCTGCTGCGGCCGCTGCTCACCCGCGCCCGGCGCATCATCGCCGTATCCACCTTCGAGGCCGACATGTTCTCGCGGAGGCTACACCTGCCGCTCAGCGCCTTTACCGTCATTCCGAGCGGCGTCGATCTTCCCGCCGTCCCGGCGCAGCCACCCGCTCCCGGGCCGCCGCTCATTCTCTCGATCGGGCGCGTCGAGAGCTACAAGGGCCACCAGCGAGTGGTCGAGGCCCTGCCGGCGCTCAACCGCGCCCGCCCCGGCACGCACCTGCGGATCGCCGGCTCCGGCCCCTACGAGGGCGAGCTGTGGCGCCTCGCGGAGCGCCTCGGCGTGCGCGACCGGCTTGAGATTGCGCCCGTGCCGGCCGACCGGCGCGACGAGATGGCCGCCCTGCTGGGCCGTTCCTGGGTCGTCGCCATGCTCAGCCGGTACGAATCTCAGGGCCTGGCGACCCAGGAGGCGCTCGCCCTCGGCCGGCCACTCGTGATCAGCGACAACAGTGCGCTGGGTGAGCTGCGCAAGTACCCGAACGTCCGCTCGCTGCCGGCCCAGGCCGACGCCGACGAGATCGCGGCGGCGATCCTCGAGCTGCTCGACGCGTCGCCGACGTCGCCTCCGGCGATGCCCACGTGGGACCGGTGCGCGGCCGCCCTCGTCGAACTCTACGAGGACACGCTGGCCCAGAGCCATTGACCTGCCGGACCGCGGCACGGCAGAGGACACGTTGGACGTTCGACGGTGAGCGTCGTGCAGCGCGCATCCTCCGGCAGGCCTGCGTCGCGTGCCTCGTGCTCGGCGGACAGCAGCGCGATGCGGACGCGACCGCACTTGGCACGAGGGTGCTATAGGATCACGTCCGCGGTGGGCCGCCCACGCAGCGGCAGGGGAAGCGGTCGCTCTGCTCTGTTCAGCGACCAAGAGGAAGCGGGCTGTGCTCAGATCTCACGGTAGGTACGGCTGCGCGGGCCCGTCTCGGAAGCGGTCGGGGCGACGGGCCGTCCTCGTGGCGGCGGTCCTCCTCGCGCTGGCTCCGGCATCCGCGAGCGCGGCACCGTCGGTGAGCTTGACGGGCATCTCGTCGCAGGCGCCCGTGTCGGGCACGGTCACGCTCGGCGCCGACACCTCCTCCGGCGTGACACAGGTGAAGTGGTACGTCGACGGCGACGAGGTCGGCTGGGACTACGGCGCGCCGTGGCAGGCCAATTGGCACTCCCCCAGCGTGGCCGACGGGAGGCACACCATCTTCGCCAAGGCGGCCGACGGCGCAGGTGCTTGGGGAACGTCGGCGGTCGTGACCTTCACGATCGCAAACGACGCCGCCGTGGAGGTCACCTCGCCGGCCGCTGGGTCGACCGTGTCGGGCGCCGTCACGCTGAGCGCGACGGAATCAGATCCCACCGGCGTCAGGCAGATGAAGTGGTACGTCGACGGTGCCGAGGTGGGCTGGGACGGCTCGGCGCCGTGGCAGGTGAGCTGGAGCTCCGCCGGCGTGGCCGCCGGGAAGCACAAGATCTTCGCCAAGGCCAAGAACGGCGAGGGCGACTGGATCACGTCCGCGGCCCGGTCATTCACCGTCCAGTCGACGCAGTCGACGCTGGTGTTCGAGGACGACTTCGACGGAACGACCCTCAACACGGCGTCCTGGAGTCCGTATAACAGCGCCGGTCACGCGGGCCACGGGCTGCGCCGACCGTCCGCGATCACGGTCTCCAACGGCAAGCTCGTCGTGACGGCCCGGATGGTCGACGGCAAGCTCGTCTCCGGCGGCATGTCAAACCGGCTGAACCGGACCTATGGCCGCTACGAGTTCCGTGTGCGGACCGATGTCGATCCCACGGGGACGATGAGCGGCGTCCTGCTGACGTGGCCGAAATACCAATGGTCGCCGCAGTTCACCGAGAACGACATCTACGAGACAGGGGCGGCCACCGGCAAGCGCTGGCCATTTCGAA